>Ga0214917_10000269_pt1 | contig 66768 bp, 66 predicted proteins | sample LL_1208_BB_MetaG_FD_177983 | JGI IMG/M metagenome (GOLD analysis project Ga0214917, IMG submission 177983) | Freshwater microbial communities from Lake Lanier, Atlanta, Georgia, United States - LL_1208_BB | ecosystem: Environmental > Aquatic > Freshwater > Lake | place: USA: Georgia | collected... | reverse complement strand
CCTGCACGGGCTATGCCACCATTTCGGTGCAGCCAGGCCGGACCGCCAACCAAAAGCAGATCATCGCGATCCGTGCCGCCAAGATCTCCGCCATGCGTGATCTTGCCGAGAAAATCTACGGAGCCCAAATCGACGCTGCGTCGTCTTCCGTGCAGGGCCGGATGCAGGGCGACTATGTCCGCGCCAACATTGAGGGGATCGTGCGTGGCGCTCGGACCGTAAAAATCGGCCTCATCCGCAAGGATGTCTACGAAGTCGTACTCGAAGTCGACCCGCAGGATGTCGCCGCTATGCGGCTCAATCCGCGTCCGGTCTATCGTTGAGGCCCGTCATGAAACGTATCCTGATCGCTTTGTCTCTGATGGCGGCAGCGGCATTCGCGGGCTCGCCAGCCGAGGCCACGCTGCGTGTTGTCAAAGGCGAAGGCTGGGCGCCCATCTCCGGCAATGCCACGGCGACGGCCCGCGAGCGGGCGCTGGCAGCAGCGCTTTACGATGCGGCAAGCCGCCTCCAAACGAAGGTCCGCGGGGCCAGCCAGCTCAATACGCAGGGGCGCCTCACGGAGGAGATGACCGCCACAGTGGCCGCCCAGCTCAAGGGTTACGAGATCATCAAGGACGGCCAGATGGGCTCGAATTGGATGATCGTTGTAGAGGCGATCGGCGAAGGCGAAAACGAAGGTCCTTGCGATTCCAACCGTCGGGTCGATCTCGATATGCGCCACGTTTCGATCCGCGTGGCTCCCGGCATTCAGGGCCATGCCAATGCGGCAATCTATGAGGGCTTGGCGCGGGGTGTCGAAATGCTCGCCAGCGGCGGGACCTATGTAGTTTCCGACCAACGCTTTCTGCCGCCCCTGCGCGGTGCAGAGCGTAACCATGCCTCAAGCCTCGATTATATGACGCAGGTCTCCGGCGCGCTGCCGAGCGTCTCAGGCTATTCGGTGTCGGGGACGATTATCGCGGAGATCGACCGTGGCGATTATTACATCGCTCAAAGGACTGCGGTCACCATCTCTATCAACCTGAAACTACGTGATAATTTTAACGGTGTCACAATCGCTCACATTCAGGAGCAGCAGGTCATACCCGGCTCGACGACAGTGTATGGACTGCCCAGAAGCGGCTTCGATAACTTTCCTAAGGTCAATACTATCCCCCTATTCCAAAAGGTACAGGATGCACTCGACAGCGTGCTGGCATGCAAACCTTTGCGTGCTGTGGTGATTGCCAAGAATGGCGGCAAGCTCGTGCTGTCGGCTGGTCTCGATAATGGGGTCCAGCCCGGCGATTACTTCCTCGTGAACCCGAAGGGTCGGGAAAGCTGGCAGATCCTCAAGATCGAAGATGCATCGGCTGGCCGGTCGATTGCACGCCCAATCCGACCAGGCCGTGAGGTCCCCGTTAATTCACTCGTCGAAATGCTTTTGTAGGACAATCCCGATGGTTCGCTCTATCTTAACCCTATTACTGGCGCTCTCGACCCAACCCGTGCTCGCGAACACCGACAAATGGGGCCCGGACGATCTTCGTCGGGTGCTATCCAACTGGCTTGAGCAACAAGGAACGGCCGTTCCGAATTTTGGTTCAATCGGCCCGCTTGATCCGCGTATGCAAGTCTCGCCTTGCGACGCTCCAGAGATCAGCGTCCGCAGTTCGGCGTCCACCTCCTATGTGTTACGCTGCAAATCACCTGAGGCATGGCAATATGTTCTCAGACTCGATGGCGATCAGCGTGCTTTCTCGCCAGAGCCGCGCCAGCAAGGTCAGTTCGGTACCATCGTGGTGCCAAGGGCCATGATCCAAGCCGGAACAATTCTCAAAGCCGATATGCTCGAGGAAAAGCCGGCCACGGGATCGGCACCACCACAGGCCTTCCGCTCGGTTGGCGATGCCGTCGGCTTACGTGCTTCGGGAAATATTCATCCAGGCCTAGCCCTTACCCAGCGGCACGTTGCCAAAGCGCCGAACGTGCTGAAGGGCGAGACCGTGACAGTTATGGCCGGGGGTGCTGGCTTCCAGATCGCAATGCCTGGCCGCGCCGAACAGGATGGCTATGAGGGTGACCTTATTACGGTCCGCAATCCCAGCAGCGGCAAAACGGTTACAGGCCGCTTGGAAGCCGGGAGAACTGTCTATGTCAGGCAATTCTAACACTGGGCAGAAACGAACAATTGGGCTAAACAAATCATCATGGGATCCGTCTTACGGATCAGAGAAGGGACCAATCCAATGATCGGCGGGATACGTCAAAACCTTACCTATATGGACCCCAGCACCCGCAAGAACGGGAAGGCTGAGGCGGGCGCGACTTCGCTCAACCGGTCGCCGTCTGTTCCCCTGTCTGGCGGCATGAGCAGCGAACTCGTGCAAATCAGTGCGGGCGCTTCAGCTGGTTCGCATTCCGCACCTATCGATAAGGGCCGTATCGAGGCCATTCGGGACGCAATACGTCGGAAAGAATATCCTGTAGACTTCGAAAAACTTGCTGATCGCATGATCGAAACGGATCTCGGCGTACCGGCGGGGCAGTGAATGTCATCCGACCCGTTGAGGGATCTTACCCAAATCCGCGGTCACTTTTTAAAGTTGAAAGATGCACTTGCCGTCAATGATCTGGTTGGCGTCGAGAACGCAACAGCATCACTGAATGAGATGTTGCGTTTATTGGCGTCCGACCACCAGACTTCGCCCGATTTCAAAGAATTAGTTCTTGAAGTGTCAGATTTAAGTGAAAATGTGGCCGATGTACTGGCTTCGCGGCTCAATGCCTTTGATCTGGTGATTGAGGCCCTGCGCGCCGAGGAAAACACACGGCCATGACTATTTCCAGCGAGCTACTCATCGGCCTTGCCGCCGGGATCGCGATTGCAGTCGTCGTATTCTTTATCCTGCGCGGTCGCGCGTTGATGCCGAAACTGCAAAATACGAAAGTCTCGACATCAGACCCGCGTGTGGAACAATTGGCAACGCGCGTCGGTATGCTCGAAAAGCAGTTGCAATTGACCCGTACCGATCTTGAACAAGCCGTTGTATCCATGAGCGAATCGCTGCGCGCCGATATCAAGCTGATCCAGATGCAAACGCAATCTGTTCGCGGAGCAGCGGAAACCGATGTCGTCGATTTGGCCGTCCGTCTCGCGCGTGAGGGCGTTGAAGCTGAAGACATCGCACGCCGTACTGGACTGCCAAAGGATTTGATTGAATCAATCCGCGTTTTGCATAATTCCGGTTGATTAAATTACATCAAGCGCGGGTCCTGGCACCGCCTTCACAACAGGCTGCGGCTTGCGTGCTTCGCGATTGCGCTTTGCTGTTTCAAGCTCAAGCGCTGCGGCCTCACTCATGTTCGCCATGATCACCTCCCCGCGCCGCGCATAACCTTGCTTCTCCGCAGCACTCTTAATGAGATAACTGCCTGACGTGAGCACAGGCAGCGACGTGACGATGTAGGTGAGAATGAATGGCACCAAGCCCATAAACGCGGCGATGCCATAAACCAGCAAGGCACCCGTAAGCATCTGCCAGAGCTTATACCGTGTGTAGAGCAGCACCGGCATTAATGCCCATAACGATGAAATTCGTTGCGGCACAAGCAAAAGTGAGCCATCAGTTTGCATTCCACTGGTGAACCGGATCCAATGACCGTCATCAACTGGAATACTCACATTTTCTAGTGGCGTTGCAGGCTCAAAGGTCGCGCCATTAAGACCATCTCGCGGCTGCAACTTGAAATACACATCATTGCGCATGAGGGTGAGCCAATCGGCGCCGCCAATCCGCTGGAGGAGATCAGGATCGTCACGCAACGCCGAGGTTTTGTGAGATCCAAACAACAACACAATGTCGCCCGCCACGAGCCCGCTACGCTCAGCCGGCGTATAACGGCCGACAGAAGCCACCATCACTGGTTCATCGAAGCTACGCGTCTCGCGTTTCATTGGCTCACTTTCAAGGGTAGGTAATTGGCGGTTCAGCGCGCCGAGGTACGGAGGCTGTTGTTGGCGGTGAACGTACCGTCGCCTGCGGAATAGGTGGCTTCAACTGCGGCGTAGCCGCAGCCGGAGTGGTACCAACACCTCCAGATGACTTAAGGGCATTCAGCTGGCCGATCATTTCACTCAGCCGCGTATTAAGTGCCTTTTGTGACGTCTGCAGTTCATCAACCGATTGCTTAATCAAGTTGATTGTTTTGTCGGTATTAGCCGCCAACGTCACCTTCGCACTCATTGCATTCTGCGAAACCTGCAAAGCCTGCATCTGTTTTTTGAGCTCTTCCGCATTGGCTGAAACATTTGCAAGCGCTTGCATGGTTGCCTTTGATGTTTCTGTCATCTGCTTCGATGTCGCGGTCAAGGCATTGATTTCACCAGCGAAGACCAAAAGACCGTCACGGTTCGTCTTTGCCATCAACTCGAACTCGTTAAGCGATCGCTTGTAAAATACAAGCGCCCCAAACACACCGACGCTTGCACAAATCAGGATCAGCACAGTCGTATAAAACAAAATCATATTGTTGCGACGATTGCGTTTGATGAAGGTACCAACCTCACCGCGCAATCGTTGAATCTCTTGTGCAGAATCGACTGCCGTCCCGGCGGCTGCCAATGCAAGCTCGATTGCTTCGTCAAGCCGCGGCTTCGTTGGCTCAGCATGAGCATCGCTTTTAGCGGCCTTGACCTTTTCTGCAACCGCTTCAGCCTTAGCCTCTGGGGTTGCCTCTTTGGTGGCTTGTTGTGCCGCGTCTTTGACAGGCTCCGCTTTTTTGGCGCTGGCCTTGGCATCCTTTTTTGGTGCTTCGCTCATTTCTGTCTTCCATTCTGAGCCAGCTTGGGGCGTGGTTCGTGACGCTGACAACGCATGCCAGAACTTGCTACAATCTCAAGCCCTGGCAATTGACGTGATATAAATCCAAAAGCACGGCAACCATAAGGCCGTTGCACATCGTAGGTGACGATCATGTGACGACAGCCAAAGCAGCTTGGATTATTCATGCTGCCACCTCTAAGCGTCGTCCATTCACATCGAATTTCATGTTGTCCGGGATTTCAACATCCGGCAATTCACCTTGTGCCCCCGCCTGGAAGACGAAAGACAGGACAGTCGCTACCGCACGATAGAGATCGCCATGGATCTCGCCGCCAATCTCGGACGTATAATAGAGGGCACGCGCCAGTGGAGGAATACTGAGAACAGGAATGTCGCTCTTGGAAGCCTCATCTTTAATGCGCGCCGCAACCACATCCGTACCCTTAGCGACAATCGTTGGGGCAGAGCCTTCTTTGAAATCATATTTGAGCGCGACGGCGAAGTGCTGCGGATTGGTAATGACAACTTGCGCTTCGCCTATATTCGCGACAGAACCGCGCTCCGAAGCCTCACGTTGCAATTGCCGAATACGCTGCTTGACTTCGGGAGAGCCTTCGGTCTGTTTGTGTTCTTCTTTCATTTCCTGATGCGACATCAGCATTTTCTGATTATGCCGTCGCCATTGAATCAGTGCATCGAGCGCACCAATAACCGCAATACCACCGATCAAGAGCAGCAAGGTAGAAATAAACATGGCGCCGACACGCTCGGCAGCAGTTTCAAACGGCACCGACGATAACTCAATCAGTTCGGGTAAGATATAAATCAAAAATGTAAAGCCAAGGACACCCAGCGCAACCACTTTGAGAATTGACTTGCCCAACTCGATCAGCGCATTCATGCCGAACATACGCGACAGGCCGGACACAGGCGACAGACGGTTCCCTTTGAAGGCTAGATTTTTGGAAACGAAATGGAAACCGCCAAGTGCAACTTGAGCCACAATAGCCGTCAAAAGCAGCGGGATACTGAATAGGATAACGGACAGCAGGGGCGATGAAAACCGCTCGGCTAGCATCATATAAAGTGGAACGTCTCTCGCCATCGGATCAGTAATCGAAAAGCCGTTACGGAAACCGCCGCTAATGTCCAAATAGAGCGAACGACCCAACCAAGAAAACTGTAACGCGGCCACAAGAAGGACCGCACCCATCACCATATCTTTGGAAGTTAGAATCTGACCTTCATCGATCGCCTGCTGTCGGCGTCGCTCGGTAGGCTGTTCTGTTTTTTCCTGACCGCCCTCTTCTGCCATGGCTATTTTCCTGTCCCTGCCAGAATGACGTCACGTGTAATCTGCGACACGATGTTAAGAAATGATGCGATTGTTCTGCTCATCGATGGCAGAGCAATCAACAGCAAAACGAAACCAACCAGAATCGACAACGGAAAACCGATTGAGAAAATGTTCATCTGTGGGGCAACGCGGGTCAACAGCCCCACGATGATATTGACGAAGAAGAGCGCTGCAATGAGCGGTAGCCCAATGATAAAGGCCGCCGAAAAGATGAGCCCGGCAGCTTTCGTAATATCAAGAAACATCTTTGGATCGAGAAAATCACCCCCGACTGGCAGCACACCATAGCTTGCTACAACATGGCGGAGCAGAACATGATGTCCCTCGATGACTAAGAAGATCAGCAAAAGCATAATCGACATGAATTGTGTCAAGACTGGCGATTGAGTGCCGGTTTGCGGATCCACCATCGAAGCAAAACCGATCCCCATCGAAGTCGCAATCTGCTCGCCCGCCATGGAGACGGCAGCAAATGCAAGCTGAACCGTCAGGCCGATGGCAGCCCCGATTATGATTTCCTGGGCAACAAGCAAAGCGCCCTTGATCGAAAACAGATCGAAAGGCGGGACATTGATGCTTGCAACAGAGACAAGAGCAAACGCCATCGCAAAAGCTACACGTACCGGGACGCTCAGCGCTGATGCCGAAAAGAAAGGCGCAGCCACAAACATGGCAGATAGCCTGACCGTCAGCAGGAAGAAGGCAGCGAGCCTTTCATAGAGCGTAGCGTCCTCTAGAACGATCATCGTCCAACCCGCCCTATTTCATTAAAGATGAGCGAGAAAAAGCCGCTAATTGTAGCAATCATAAAAGGGGCGGAAAGCGCCAGCACGCCAATCACGATCACGAGCTTAGGCACGAAAGTAAGCGTCGCCTCATTAATCGATGTCGCTGCTTGGAAAACACCGATGATCAGGCCGATCACCAAAGCTGCGAAAAGGGCCGGACCAATAGCAAACAAAACGCTTGTGAGCGTTTCGCGGCCAATGAGAACGAAGGGTTGATAATCCATGGTCAATACGCCTTGTTAAAGCTTTCGACCAAGGATGACATCGTCATGGCCCACCCATCGACCGCGACAAACAGAAAGAGCTTGAACGGTAGCGAAACGAGCGTAGGCGACAACATCATCATGCCTAGAGACATCAGAATGCTTGCGACGACAATATCGATCACGAGAAAGGGAAGGAACAGGAGGAAGCCGATGGTGAATGCTGTCCGTAACTCGCTCAGAATGTAAGCGGGTACGACAGTGGTCACCGGAATTTCTTCGGGCGTGTTGTACCGCTCACCACCTTGCATTTCCGCCATAAGCAAGAGATCCGACTGACGCGTCTGTCGCAGCATAAAGCCTTTCATGATGCCGAGCGTACGCTCACCTGCCTGCTCCAATGTCACCTGTCCGGCGTTGTAAGGAGCAAACGCCTGCGTGTTGATTTCCTTGAACGTCGGCGCCATGACAAACAAAGTCATAAACAGAGCAAGGCCAACGAGAACCTGGTTCGGTGGCGTCTGCTGTGTACCAAGAGCTTGGCGCAAGATTGAAAGCGTGATGATGATGCGCGTGAAGCTTGTCATAACAAGAACAAGCGACGGCAACAGTGTTAGCGCCGACATCAGCAAAAGCGCTTGAAGTGACAATGATAGCGTCTGCCCACCACCATCCTGAGATTGCAGTTTTAAAACCGGCATATCGAAAGAAGAACCAGTCTGCGCATAGGCGGCAGTAGTCATTGCGGCGAAGAGGCCTAAAAGGAAAAGGATCCGCCTCATACCGTTCGCTCCTGAGGCGGCTGCACAATTTGCATTGCCGTAATGCCGTCGCATCCAAGTGCACACAACACGGTCATACCCTCAACTTCGACGAGAGCAAGCCGAGCTTGAGGCGTCACTTGCACAATGGATCTGACCGCACTCTGGACGCCGAATTTTGCTTGCAGGCGGTCGCGATAACGCAACAGTAGAAGCGCAACCACCGCGAGGCCGCCAACAAAAATCCCAGTCGACAGAAGATAGGTCATACTTGTGGTCACAGGCTGCGCACTCGCTGTTCTGGCGAAACGATTTCGGTAAAACGAATTCCCAAGCGTTCGCCGACGAGTACGACTTCCCCTTTAGCCAGCAAGGTTCCGTTGACAAGAATATCGAGATGTTCGCCTGCGATGCGATCGAGTTCTACCACCGAACCATCATTCAGCTTCAGTAGATCGCGGATCGATATCTTTGTGCCACCAACCTCAACAGTCAGTTGAACCTCAATATTCTCAAGTAATTTGAGATTATGAGCCGATGCCATCGGGGCATCGGAAGGATTTTGCGTTTCATCGGGCATGCTCATCATCCATTCCTTTTCTATTCGTCAGTGAGGCATACGGCCATTTTGCCGTCACGCTCGCCAATGGTTCCTGTGAACAGGTCTTGACCCTCTACGAAAATCTTGACCTTCTCGAAGGATGGGATTTCGACGACCATATTTTCACGCAGCCTTAGCAGCTCGCTGAGGCTGATCTTTGGCTCGGCAATGCGCGGTACGAAACTCAATTCGAGATTGAGCATAGCATCCTGTAGCTTGCGCTCCCAATTGATGTCGCGATCGGCGCCAACGCGCTGAATTTTACTCCGCAGGATCGTCGCAATCTGTTTTAGGGACTGACGCGGATAGAGAATGTCGATCGTCACGGGATCGGCAAAAGGCAATTGTACTACGAAGGAACAGACAATCACGAGCTCTTGCGCTTCGACAAAGAATGTAAAAGCCGGGTTTGTTTCGCTACCGGAAAATTCGAAGTCGATGGGATAGACCTCGCGCCAGCATTCTTCAAGCGTTGTAAGGCCGCCATCGACGACGTTTTGGATGATCCGTTCTTCGGTCGGCGTGAATTCGTTCGAGCGGGTGACAATGCTATCTCCGCGCCCCCCGAAGAAGCTATTGACGAGGATGCTAATGAGACGCGGCGGGATCGCCATCAAGATCGACCCTTTCAGTGCATCGACCCGCGCAATGGAAAGACTCAAAAAGGAATCGAGACCTTTCTGATATTCCTCGTAGCGACGTGTTTCTGGCGGAAGCGTCGAAATACGCGGCGCAAACCGCAACATTGGAAGGAGAACATTGCGCAACTGGCGCGCAAAGCGCTCATTGATCAACCTCAGAGTATGCAAATCGCCAAGCAGGTTCGTATCGTCAGCACCGAACTGGAATGGCTTAAACTCCACAGGCGCTGATATGCCGGGCGCGGCGTCGACGGAGCCGTCTTTCAGTCCCTCGATGAGGGCTGCGACTTCTTCATTGCTGAGTTTGCGCGTGCTCGACATGGCTTATTGCATAACCAGGCCAGTGATATACACATCTTCGATCCCGCCAAACTCAGTACGTTCGGTCAGAACCTTGTTGATTGCGTCCTTCAGCAGATTTTGAATCCGCTTGCGGTTTTCAATCCCAACCACATCGCCTTCAGATTGCTCGCCAAGAATGGCCAGCACTTCTGCACGGATTGCGACTTCGTGCTTTTGGACGTTTTCGATTACTTTTTTGTCATACTGCGTGGCAAGCCCGATGCTGATTTGTACAAAACGGCGCGAGCCCTTCAGATTTGTCGTGAAATTGCCAGGAAATTCAAAATAGCTCGTAACGAATTTTTCTTTCGATGGCACAGGCTTTCCTGCCGGTTCAGCTGGCTTGGCATCCTTTCCATCCTTCCCCTTGCTATCGTCGGCCTTGCCGGTTGGATTATCCGCTTTCTTTTCAACGACAATAGCGAGCGGGCTTTCTTCCGGTGGCTTGGTGAGCTTGGCATAAAGCAAGCCACCGCCCGCACCTGCACCAACTAGGACGAGCGCGCCGACGACCATTAATAGGATCTTGACGATCGGTTTCTTCTTTTTTTCTTGGGTTTCTTCAGCTGCCTCGGCCACGATGCGGCTCCTCTCAGGCTGTCACATCAACGGAGAAGGCATCGCCTTCAGCCGCGGGGGTGGTTGGTTGAGTGGCGGTGTCCGCCCATGATTGCTGGCGGCGATTCTTCTCGCCCTTGTCATGCACATCGAAGCCCGCAAGCGAATAACCATCGCGCGCGAGCGCATCGCGCAAGCCAGCTTCCGTCAGCGCAAGGGATGCCGAGGCATCCTCATTGTCGGACATCATCGAAAGGCGCAGCTTCTGGCCATCAAGTGCGAGACGGATGATGACCTGGCCGAGCCCCGGCGGATAAAGCTGCATACGAATTTCCGGCGTACCAGAACGCAGAGCGACATTGATTTGCTGTTCAATTTGGCGCTGTCGGATTTCGGCATCGCGTTTCGTGTCGCGGCGACCATCGGCGCTCACCGAGACAACACGGTTTGCATCTCGTGCAATGGACTCAGCGGTAGGCGTTGCCACGGGAGATGGCGTGACGATGGTTGTGTCCGTCAACTTATCCGTAGCGTTGCCGGTAGTGCCCGGCGTGACCGTCACACTGCGCACCATAGCGGCGACTTTAGAATCCATCGTTGTGCGCTCAGCGTTGGTGTCGAGCGCATGTTCAGTAGAACGCGCAGCGGCAAGATCCCGCGCCTCATTGCGATCCGCCGAGGCCCGCGCCAGCGCGTGACGCAAGGGGCCCATGGCGTCGGCTTCTATACGAACTGTTTCGCGCAAAACGCGTGGCGTAAGCTCTGCTGCATCATCTGGCGCGATGCTCGCAGCCAGATCGCTCACGGTTGTTGATTTGAACGGAACCGTGCGGTCAGTTTTGGTCGACGTTTGCGGTTTTGCCGGGGTGATCTCGTTCATCACGCGCAGCAGCGCCTCGTCGCGCGTCAAGGTCTGCAGACCGGTCCGGGGATCGATCGTGACAGGAGGCAACACTTGCGGCACGCGTACGGTCTTTGTTGCATCGGTATGCCCGGATGTCGGGTCTTGTGAGACGGTCTGCGACATCGCCATGGCAGCTTGCTGCCGAAGCAGGGCGAGCGCGGGCTCATTCGACGCATCGGGGACAATCGCGGCGATGCCGGTTTCGTTGCGCCATTCAGGCTGGCTATCATCGGCTTGAGCATTGACCGCGGCGTTGGCCGCGTCGACCACGTTAGTCGGCAGCGCGTAGCGCGTGGGTTCAGCCGCGCGCTCAAAGGTATCATCCTGCGGACGCACCGGGGCAGCCATGGCGCGCACAAAAGTCTTCGCCTCAGCGGCATCCATCGCGGAAATCGGTGGGTTGCTGTGTGCGATCATCGCGCTCGCGGAAATGGTTGCAGCCAAAACGGGGCCGTCAGCATGCACGGGGGCGTGGCCAGTCTCTGCTGTCAGCATCGGAAACGGCACCATATCTTCTTCTGGTTGCTCTGTTCCAATTACTTCGCTTTTTGGTTGTAGCAAGGCTTGAGCTTCCGGCAACGGGGCCGGCTGGGACAAAATGACCTCAATCTTGCGGGCAGAGGATCCTAGGTCCGGCTGAGCAGGCTCGACGGCAGGAATTTGGCGGTCGGCGGGCAGCTGCGGTCCGATGAAATCCGCAGGGTCAGAAGAGGCGGTATCCACAAAGGCAACCTGAACGATTGTGGCTTGGGCTTCTGCAGCCTCTGGCGCTCCAGAAGCATTATCTACCACCATTGTAGCCGGGTCGCCCATGAGTGCGACAGGGCGCACGGGGCCAATGAAATCGTCAGGCACGGAAGCCTCTGGCGCGGTGGGCAGCGCAGACGGCGAAACGGGTTCGGGTGGCCGGGCAGCAACACCACGCGTCGCCAGAGCGGTTGCAGCCATCAAGGCGGCGATATCGGCTTCCGCCGGGTCGGCGGCGTTAACCATGGCTGTGAAAACCGGCTGTACCGCTGGAATGGCAAGGGCCGGAAGGGTCGATTCAGCGGCGACGGGCGATGACACGATGGCGTCAACTGTCGGAAGAGTTACAGGCGAAATAGCCGAAGCCTGGGGATCAACAGGAGTGCCGGGAACACTTGCTACAGGTGCCATCAGCGCCAAAACAGCGTTGAATGGGGCCGCAGGCGCGCCTGAAGCGGGCTGAACCGCGGTAACTTCGCCCGGATTCGGGGTCGTCACGGTGATTGGTGTTCCCATGGCCTGCACGCGCAAATGCCTCACACGACTGTCAAAAAGCCGTCAGTTGACGGCCATCACAGTCTTTTGAGCAAGTCACGTGCCATCAGAGCCGGCGGGCGGGCATCAGGGCCTCGCGGCGCGCTTCCTTTTCGAGCCGCTCAGCGCGGCGGGCGGCCAATTCTTCTTCCTGCAATCGATCGATCTGGCGTTTGCATTCGGCCAGCATCCCGGCGAGGCGCACCCGTTCGACGTCAAGGATCTCCCGGCGTGCACCATCGACCTCTTTGCGCTCGTTGAGGCGCGCGAGGATCTGCACTGTCGAGCGGAACTCCATCGGGTTGAGGCCTGGCATCGCGAGATGTTCGCGGTAGGACGCGGAGAGTTCGGCCACCTGTGCAAGGCGGGATTCGAGCCGCTGGATCTCCTCCGCCAGTCGGGCCGCCTCGCGGCGGACGGCGTTCAGCGCAATCTTGCGCTTAAGCGCAACGACAGCGAGGGCGCGCGCGCGTGTCACGGCAGAATCGATTGCAATCTGGCGTCGGTTTCAACCAGCGTGGAGCGCTCCTGCATCCCCTGGCTGATGAAGCCGACGAGCTGTGGGTAAATCTGAAACGCCATATCGAGTTCAGGGTCCTGCCCGGTCTGATAACCACCGAGCAGCATGAGATCGCGGTTCTGATCCCAAAGGCTCAAATAGCGGCGGAAACGGCGGGCGCGCTGCATGTGTGCAGGCGAGACGCAATCAGTCATCGTACGGCTGATCGAAGCATTCACATCGATGGCTGGAAAAATGCCCTGTTCGGCCTGTTTGCGCGACAGCACGATATGGCCATCGAGAATGGCGCGTGAAGCATCGACGATCGGATCGTTCGTTGTGTCGTCGCCATCGGCAAGGACGGTGTAGATGCCAGTCACCGAACCGCCTGTTTGCGAATCAAGTCCAGAGCGCTCGAGAACCGAGCCGATGAGCGATATGACCGACGGCGGATAGCCTTTAGTTGTCGGATGTTCACCCAAGGCAAGACCGAGTTCGCGCTGCGCATGTGCGACGCGCGTCAGCGAGTCGATCATCAGCAATACGTTCTTGCCACGCGAGCGGAAATATTCGGCATAGGCCGTGGCGCGATGAACGCCGCGGATGCGCAGCACCGGCGACTGATCGGCAGGTACCGCCACCATCACCGTATGGGCGAAAGACGGATGCTGCGACAATTCCTCGACAAAGCCTGCCACTTCACGGCCGCGCTCACCGATCAAACCGATCACAACGACGTCGGCTGTCGTAAACCGCGCGATACAGGACAGAAGTGACGATTTACCAACGCCCGAACCGGCAACGATGCCAACCTTCTGGCCGCGACCAAGCGTTAGCAGGCCATTGATGGCGCGCACGCCCGTGTCGAGCGATTCACGCACCGGCTTACGCCGCAGAGGATTGACCTTTTCGCCACGCAACGGCCAAGCGGCGTCGAGATGCGGCGCGCCATGACCATCGAGCGGGTTGCCTGCGCCATCAAATACGCGGCCCAACAAACCATCGCCGACAGGAACAACGTCCGCTCGCGTCGTGGTTTCAACCCGTGCGCCAGCTAACAGAGGCGCATTGCCTCCGGTCAGTACCATCACGGTGTAATCATCGAGAAACCCAATGACTTCGGCTTCCGTCCATTGCCCATTTTCACAGGCGATGCGGCATTGATTGCCAACCGAAACTGGAAACGCGCTTGCGTGAACAATCTGGCCGTCATAACGACGTACACGCCCTGCTGAATTAACGCGGCGACCCGCCTGGATCGACGCTAGTTTGCGTTCAAGAACGGCTGAGGCGTCGGCCATCATAGCGTACCATCCATTTCGGGAGTGTCTTCATAATCAAGATCGCGCGAGGCGAGGCGGAATGCACCCGAAGGTAGTTCGTCGTCTTCCATCACTCGAATATTTGTGAAGATCGGCTCTTTTTTGAGCGCAGTTTCAAGCGTATGGAGATCACGGGGGCTTAAGAAAATAGTAAAATCGGTACTGGCCTTAGTGAACATTTCCGCCGCGTTACGGATACGTTCAACGAAGGCCTCTGGCATTTGTGCGAAAGTCGTACCGAATAGTTCTTGTGCCAAGCGGCGGACATGTTGCGCCATGGCCGTTGCGTTACGGTCTAAGGCTTCAGCACTTAGCATTGTCAGTTCCGCTTCCATCTTGCGGATGAGGCCCAATGCATCACCTAATTCACGCTTTGCTGCGTCGAGCCCTTGTTGATAGCCGAGCGCCCGTCCATCCTCGCGTGCCTGTTCAAGCGCAGCAATAATTGCCTGTGGATCTGGCGGTGTTTCTGTTTCTACCGGTGGCGGCGGAGGTGGTGGTAATTCGCTGGCGGTCGCCTCTTCCACGATGGTCGCAGCCAATTCAGCCTCTGGCGCATCCTCACGCGATGGAGTAACCGCTTCGGGCTCAGGCTCCGGCACGAATTCATTGATGACACGGAAGCTTTGCTTCCCCCACGGCTTGAACGACGGATCGGGCGTCCGTTCAAAACGCGTGTCTTGAACAAAATTCCCGTCTTTTTTGAGGAGCTGCTTGATCTCCTCAAATTTGAGGGCGCGATTATCCTTAGACATAATCGTCCCCGCGGCCCGCTAGCACCATCGTGCCGGCGTCGGACAGCTTACGGGCTGTTGCTATGATCTTCTTCTGCGCTTCCTGCACTTCGGACACGCGCATTGGGCCCTTGGCTTCCATTTCATCGATGATCGATGCTGCCGCACGCTGAGACATACAGCCGAGAATCTTGTCGCGCAGCCGCTCGTCGGCACCCTTGAGGGCGATGGCCAGATTTTCCGGCTCGACATTGCGCAAGAGAACGCCCAGCGATTTGTCGTCGACCGCGATGAGATTTTCGAAGACGAACATGTTTTCCTGAATGTTCGTCATCAGATCCTTATCGGACTTCAAGAGGTCGCGCATGATACGCTGTTCGTTCGCGCTCTGCGTGAAGTTCATGATCTTGGCCGCCGCCTTCACGCCGCCAATCTTCGAGGCACGCAGCGATGTGTTGGCTTGGAATTGCAGCTGCATGACCTGCTCGAGCTGTGCGATTGCTTCTGGCTGGACTGAGTCGATAGTTGCAACGCGGCGAAGCACTTCAGCCTGCAGATTTTCCGGCAGGAGGCTCAGAACGTCGGCAGCCACCGCATAATCAAGATGCGCGATGATGGTACCAATGATCTGCGGATGCTCGTTTTCGATCATTTCAGCGATCGATCTGGCATCCATCCATTCGAGAATTTCGATGCCTTTGGTGCTTGACGAGGGCGTAATGCGGGTCAGGATTGACCCGGCCTTGTCTTCACCCAGGGCCTTAACAAGCGTACGGCGGATATAGCTGTCAGCCGAAAGACCGATGCTCGTCTGCGCTTTGATGATTGCCAGAAATTCGTCGAGCACAAGATTGACGGTTTTCTGATCGACATCAGCCACAGAGTACATTGCACTCCCGAGCTGCTGCACTTCACGCGGCGAGAGATTTTTCAAGATCTCTGCGGCTTCGTCCTCACCCAGAAGCAACATGAGAATGGCACATTTCTGGGTACCGGATAACAGCTTATAGAGGCCGTCATCATCCGGGGTTTGAACTTGGGTTTCGACAGCAGCTTCAGCCATGGGACGCTCTTACGGCAGGTCGCGCTTGATTAGGGACTTAAGAACCGCGGTCACACGGCCGGCATCGTCGCCGACGAGCATGCGGATCAAAGTCACCTTATCATCATAGGTATTGGCAGTATCAAGCAACTCGGCAGAAATCGCAGACTTCTTCGGCTTGAGACGGGCCTTGATATCTTCGAGCGTTTCGCCTTCACGGACCTCAATCGATTCGCCTTCTCCCAGGATCGGCTCGTCGACACGGGCTGTCGCGATCATCGCGCCATCCATGAGGCGGTTAAGGAAGGGCTTGAGAGCACCGAGCACGATGACGGCGAGGATCAGAAGAATAACGACCTGCTTGATCGCATCTTCCAGCCAAGGCGCATCATACCAGCTCTTGCCCGGCAACTTCACTTCGTCGGCGAAGTTGGAGGAAATGAGCGTCAACTTGTCACCACGAGCGGCATCGAAGCCCACCGCATCCTGCAACAGAGACGTCAAACGTTCACGTTCCTGATCCGAAATCGGCTTTTCAACGGTCCGGCCTTCGGCATCCACCCCCGTCGCAGTACGCAGGAGAACTGCAGCAGAGATGCGCTTCACCTCGCCGACCGCCGGACGCACCGAACGGACCTCGCGGCTGACTTCGAAGTTGCGAACCGAGACACTCGAGCGGTTGGACGATGAATTGCCCTGCGCATTAGCTGCACCGGCCTGTGGCGGCTGAGCAGCTAATTGTGGCGTCGTTGGAGGCTGGTTGGATGTCGCGCCCGGCACGCCACGCGCCCGTTGGTCCGCCGATTCCTGCACCGTTTCCTGCTGGCTGCGGATAGCCTGGCTCTGCGGATCATAAGTTTCGCGCGTCTGTTCCTGACGCGTGAAATCCATATCGACATTCACTTCAGAATTAATATTTCCCGGGCCAACAATCGGCGTGAGCAAGTTTGAGATGCGCTCGCGGAGAAGGCGCTCGACACGCAGCTTATGTTCGAGTTGTTGGGCCGTCAGGCCGAGATCGCTATCCCGCTGCGGCGTTGTAAGCAACGTGCCAAATTGATCGACCACCGTCACATTCGCCACGGGCAGGAACGGCACGCTCGACGAAACGAGATGCGTGATCGACTGGATCTGCCCCTGCGACAGGCTGCGGCCGGCCGCAAGTTTCAGGAAAACTGATGCCGATGGCGGCGCTTGATCGCGCACGAAAGCGGTGCGCTCGGGAATCGCCAAATGGACGCGCGCGCCTTCAACGTCGCGGATTTCCATGATGGAGCGAGCGAGTTCGCTTTCCTGTGCCTGTTTCAACTTGGCCTGCTCAACGGAACGGCTGACGCCCAGCGGCATCTGCGTGAGCAATTCATAGCCGGATGCGGCCGCCTTCGGCAGACCGTTTGCAGCAAGAACCATTTTCGCACGATGCACATCCGCGCGCGGCACGATGACCTGACCGGCTGCGCCATCGAGCTTCGCTTTGATACCCTGCGCCTCGAGAACCTGCATGATCTGCGCCTTGTCCTCGTCGCCGAGTTTCGGGAACAGCGTCACCATGGCCGGTTCGCGCATGAGGTAGATAAGTGCAAGCCCCGCCAGAATGACGAGACTCACTAGGATCATGGGAGCAGCACGCACAAAAGCCGGCTGGCGCATGAAGCCCTGCATCGAGGATAAGCCTTCGAGCAATTTCCCACGAAGAGGGTCCATGCCGCCCGCAGGTGCCGTCATTGCAATCGACTTGGTTTCAGCCACAGGCCCGTTCTCCCAAACGTATTATCGTTCACACACCGATCAGACCGGCATCGAAATAATGTCTTTGTAGGCACTCAGAAGCTTGTTTCGGATCTGCATCGTTGCCTCAAACGCGAGGGATGATTTCTCGCGCGCCAACATGACCTTCGTCACGTCAACTTCCTCGCCAGCCTCATAGGCCTGCGTCACTTTTGAGGACTGGTTCTGGAGGGCAGACACCTGCGTCAGCGCAGTTTTGAGATGGTCGCCAAAATTTCCACTCGCCGCACTACCCTGCGGCTTCAGAGCTTTACTGGCGGTTGCCAGAATATCTTTGTGAAGATTAACGCTTGATATTGTCATCGTTCTATCCTCACTCAGCGGCCATCAATGCCGGATGCTCGGCTATGTCACGCGGACGGTGCATGCCGCCAAGGTCCAGCATCAAATGTTCGCCTTCAATGCGCTTGCCATTCGAGAGGACGAGGGCACGCTGAAGAACATTTTCAAGCTCGCGGACATTTCCAGGCCATGCATATCCTTCAAGCTTTTCGATCGCTTCATCGGTCACTTCTGGCAATTTCGGAAAGCCGCCGGCATGTTTGGCAAGCAGCGTTACAGCGATAGGCAGGATATCGCCGGGACGCTCTGCAAGTGCATGTGTGGCAAGCGGGAAGACATTGAGACGGTAATAGAGATCCTCACGGAAGCGACCTGCCTTCACTTCTTCGAGCATGTAGCGGTTTGACGTTGCAATAACGCGAACATCGACCGGAACAGGCTTTGCGCTTCCGAGCGGCGTAACTTCTTTTTCCTGCAGCACGCGGAGGAGCTTTGCCTGCAACGGCAGAGCCATTTCCGATACTTCGTCAAGCAGCAAGGTCCCGCCATCGGCTGCGCGGAAAATGCCCTTGTTGGGGTGATGCGCGCCAGTGAAGGCGCCGCGCTCATACCCGAACAGAACTGCTTCGAGCATCGTGTCGGGCAAGGCCGCACAATTGATCGCAATAAAAGGCTCGCGGTTCCGTTTGGAGGAATTGTGGAGATACCGCGAGAAGACTTCTTTGCCGGTGCCTGTGGGGCCCACCAGCATAACAGTGACATCGCTCGCAGCAACGCGGCGTGCGAGGCGGAGAAGGTTGAAGGTTGAGGGGTCGCCAACAGCAACACCCTGCTCCTCATCCAGAAAACGGGAGACGACTTCAGCCGAGTAGCGCCAATTGTCAGCACTTGGCGTGATACGCAACGATGACCCGTTGAACTCGCCTTTCAGCGCGAAAGTCTCGCCGGGTTCATCCAGCATGACGATCCGCTCGGCTTTCAACTGACGGCAGACTTGCGCAAAACCAGCGGCATCGCGGGCAATCTTCTTGAGCATAGAGGAGGCTAGCAGCAACCCACAGCGGGACCATTCCGGCTTGATCCCAGCGAGCGTTGCGATGGTCGCGGTGCTCGTCTCATGGCCGCGCCTATGAAGGTGGGTCAGCCATGCTTCGCCATCCATCATTCCGTCGGTAATGCACAACACTGCAGTCACGACACTCTCCACTGGTCGCTTCATCGAAGACCTAGAGAGCAACAGACGTGCCAGCGGCCTAAGCGCAACAAGGCATGAGGCCCAGCAGACAGAGCTAAGTGTAAGATTTTATTAATAAAATTAACTTCACTCCAGCACCTCTCAACCGCTCATTTTGGTTGATTGAAACGTAGTATGGGTCAAGTTTCGTTGATGGGCAGGTAGAATCTCGACGGGCCGCCTTGTGCTCAACTGTAGCTTTTGTCAAAAAACCGACAGCAACTTTTGGGTGTATCCACCGTCGTGACCAAAGACGATGTACTGCGTTATCTGGATCTGCCCAGCGCTTCGATGCGCGAGGTGCTGCATCTGGTCTCCCGTGTCGCGCCCCTCTCCACGACGGTCTTTATTAATGGACCCTCGGGGAGTGGTAAGGAGTTCGTGGCCCGCGCGGTCCATTGCCTTTCAAGGCGTGAAAGCGGGCCGTTCATCGCTCTGAATTGCGGGGCAGTGCCTCGCGATCTGATCGAGGGCGAACTCTTTGGCAGCGAAAAAGGGGCATACACAGGCTCCGTGAAGACCCGCGCTGGCCTCATTGAAATGGCTGAAGGCGGCACCCTCTTCCTCGACGAAATCGGGGACATGCCGCATGACATGCAGGTCAAATTGCTGCGTGTCCTAGAAGAACGGGTCTATACTCGCATTGGCGGCTCGCAACCGCTCAAGGCCGATGTGCGGATTGTTTGCGCGACCCACCGTAACTTGGAAGAGCTCATCGCTGACCGCCAGTTCCGTGAGGATTTGTTCTATCGGATCAATGTCTTTCCGATTATGCTGGAAGGCCTTTCAGCCCGCCGTGCCGATATTCCGCAACTTGTGACGCTCATTGCCGAACGTTTCAAATCGCAAGCCATTGGTCCCCTCCCCATCTTCACCGCGGATGCCATCAAGACGCTGCAAAACGCCGAATGGCCAGGCAATGTCCGCCAGCTGCGCAACACATTGGAACGGGCTGGAGTACTTTACGGTGGGGAAACAGTGGATGGCGAGACGATGCAGCGGCTCGTATCCCCCCGCCAAAAGATCGACCGCGAAGAGGAAGCCGAGGCCCTTTGGGGAGCGGTCGGGGATCTCAGCCTAGTTTCGGCCGCGCTGGGATCCGCCTTGGATTCAGATGACCCGCCAGCAGATCCAAGCCCCGCCAATGGTCTCGCAGATCCGCGCGCGTTCTTGAGGGCGAACCCGGAATTCAGCTTGAAAGATCACATCGCTGAAATAGAAGTTGCCTTTATCAAGGCTGCCCTAGCGGAAGCGGCTAACTCGGTGTCGAGTGCAGCGCGCATACTCGGTTATCAGCGGACAACCCTCATTGAACGGATGCGAAAATTTTCGGTCCAGCGCGAAGACGCCTGATTAATCCAGACGGTTTCCGATGGAGTGCCAAGCCTCTGCGATTTCAAGAACCGATTGACGGACAGTAGCCATACGTTCGACCGATGAGACACGACCGGCCTCGATGACATTGAGACGAGCCCATTCGTAGAATTGGGCCAATGAAGTGGCCACGTCGCCACCCTTGGCGAAGTCAAGGCTCGATCCCAGAACGTAGATAATGGTCAGCGCCCGGGTCGTTTCCTGCGCGCGTTCGGCATAATCCTTGGCGTCGATGGCCGTTTCGGCGCGTTCGAGCGCTGCTGCCAACTCGCGATAGAGGATCTCAACCAGACCGTGAGAATCGGCCCCATCGACGAAGAAATCTTGCTCGGCTTGTTGATAGGCGCGGATTGCGTTGCGGTGAAGCATGGGATTGACCTGTATTGCACTGACATCTCAGAGAACGGACATCCCGGCGGTTTGTTTAGCCCCCCCCTCTTCCAACCGGCCCAAAGCCACTTCGAAATCTGGCACAGGACTTGCTGATTACGGCTCCGAGAGGGCGATTTCGGTCGCATCATCAAGGGTTTCGAAGGAGCAGGAGAGAAACCATGCTGTCGATCATCATGTCCGGGCTGAACGTAGCCCAAAAAGATTTGTCGGTAACCGCCAATAACCTCGCGAATGCGAATACGGCCGGCTATAAGAAGTCGAACGCTAACTTCGTCGATGTGTTCGCAAACGACCCCAGCGCTAACCCGAAAACCGCCATCGGCGCCGGCGCAATGGTCGATATCGTCGCGCGTGATACGAGCCAAGGCTCGATGACTTCGACGGGCCGCGTCACCGACCTTGCGATCGCCGGTCAGGGCTATTTCGTCCTCAATACGGCCACTGCGGAAGGTGCAGACGCCTCCTATGTCTTCACACGGGCAGGCTCGTTCGGAATGGATTCAGAGGGCTACATGGTCACTTCGTCCGGTGCGCGCGTCCAAGTTGTTGGCGGTGGCACCGAGCCGGTTGATGAACTTCCTGCCGCTCCGGAACCAAGCGCCGATCCCGATACATCAGATGCAAAAATCAAGATGGTTCTCGAGGAAGGTGGCCCGACCCTGCAAGGGATCACGATCAACGCGAAAGGCTTGATTGCAGCAACCTATTCCGACAATTCGGTCAAGTATTACGGCTATGTAGCCGTTGCCAACTTCCCGAATGCGTCAGGCCTCAAGCCAATCGGTAACAGTAATTTTGTCGCGAGTGGCGACAGTGGCGTTCCGGCCGTTTCAGCCGGTGGCGCACCGAATGCTGGCGACATCATGTCCGCAACGATCGAGCAGTCGAATGTCGACATCACGCAGGAATTGATGAAGATGCTGCGGGCGCAGCAGCTTTACAACGGCAATGCGCGTATGCTGCAAACAGCCGTCGAAGTGTCGTCGCGTCTGACCGACAAGATCTGACGCTCGCCTGCGCGATACGCGGCTCATTTTGGGCCGCGATCGCAGCGGCACACCGGAGCAAACAATGTTCGCAGCAATCGGCTTCGTCCTTCTTTTCGTCTTCGTGTTCGGTGTCTACATCGTGCACGGCGGCGATATGGGCCCCATCATTAAAGCTGCTCCCTTCGAGGTCGCGACGATTCTCGGTGCGGGCATCGCGGCGATGCTCATCGCCAATGATATCGGAACGCTCAAAGGCGTGGCTGGCGGCTTCGGCAAGGTTTTCGGTGGCCCGAAGTGGAAGAAGCAGGATTTCCTTGACGTCATCTTTCTTGTTTCGCGCCTCATGAAAATTCTGCGCGTGGATGGTCCGGTGGCGCTCGAAGCGCATGTCGAAAGTCCTGAATCGAGCGCAATCTTTAGCGAATACCCGCGCATTCTTGCTGACCATCACGTTCTGCATCTGATCACCGACACGATCCGCCTGATGGTGATTTCGTCCGGCAATCTCAATGCGTATGCCGTCGAAGAGGTGATGGACACGGCCATCAAGGAACATGTGCATCACGCCAGTCATCCGGCCCATGCATTAGCCGCGCTTGCCGGCGCATTGCCAGCCTTGGGCATCGTTGCCTGCGTGTTGGGCGTCGTGAAAACCATGGGCGCGATCGACCAACCGCCGATCATTCTCGGGGGCCTCATTGGCTCCGCGCTTGTCGGTACATTCTTGGGCGTGTTCATGGCCTACGGGATCGTCGAACCGATGGCGCAACGTCTCGCCGCCGTTGTTAAGGAAGAAGCGCAAATCTACCACGTCGTGAAGCAGATCATCGTGGCTTCGCTGCACGGTCATCCGCAGCCGCTCGTGATCGAAGCGGCACGTGTCGCAATCAGCCATCATAACCAGCCAAGCTTCGGCGAAGTGTTCGATGGCTTGAGAGGCAAGTAATCGATGGCTGAGGCCAAGAAGGCTGACAAAAAAGGCGGCGAGAAGGGCGGCGAGGCTGAAAAGCCCGTCGCTCCTATCATCATCAAGAAGATTCAGGGCGAAGAAGCTGCCGGCCACGGCGGCGCGTGGAAGATCGCTCTGGCTGACATGATGACCGCCATGATGGCGTTCTTTCTCTTGATGTGGCTCCTCGGCGCAACGACCGAGGCACAACGCAAATCCATTGCCGATTATTTCAAGCCGACACCCAAAAGCCGTATCCAGATGGGCCAATTGGCCGGTTCAAACGGCGTGCTGGGTGGTCGATCAGTGCTCGATCCTGAAGGCCTTCCCAACGCGGCGATGCAAACATCGCTGCTCGATCTGCAGCAGCCCGAGGACACTGAAGGCGGGAAAGACCGGACCAAAGGCGGTGAGACTGGCGAGAATGACGCTCGGATGCCTGGCACCGACCCTAACGCTGAGAATACAGGCGGCACAAAGGGCAAAAACAAAGATTCCGCGGAATCAGGCGGCGGCAAAGGTGAGGACCAGAACCTCAACGACGATCAAAAACAGAAGATTGCTGCTGAGCTCGAACAAAAGAATTTCGAACAGCTTGAAAACGAAATCCGTGAGAAGTTGAAAAGCGACACAGCTCTGAAGCAGCTCGAAGGCCAAGTTCGTTTTATCCGCGATAAAGAGGGCTTGCGGATTGAGATCATCGACAAAGCCGATTTCTCGATGTTCGGCGTCGGCACGAATAGGCTGCTTCCGCGTGCTCAACAATTGATCGACGAAATCGCCAAGTCGGTTGCAACGATGCCGAACAAGGTAACCGTCCGCGGACACACGGACAGCCTGCCTTTCGCAAACCCGGAACAAAAGAACAATTGGACGCTCTCAGCCGAGCGCGCGGAAACGACACGCCAATTGCTGGAACGTCGCGGCGTTCCGCCAGAGCGTTTCTCGCGGATTGAAGGCGTCGCGGACACAGACCCCTTTAACTTGGCCGATCCGCGCGACCCACGGAACCGACGCATCTCCATCACGCTAAAGTATCCTGACCAGCAGTGAACTGGCCCACAAATTGCAGAAAATCAAAAATGAACATGTTGCAGATGGAATCCTGACGGGAGACGATTCATGGTTCTGGACCGCCTCAAAGGCCTTCTTTTTGGCTCGATCAGCAAGATCGACATCCATTGCGGCTCTGCCAGCGTGGGAACGATGATGAAATCGGGGATCGTGGCCTCGCTTGCAGGGTTCCAAGTCTCGGTACCCATTTCGATCAAGCCCCCGCAGCAGAATGTCGAGTTTGTGACGGTCTACTACAATGCCGGGCTGTTCCGACCAGCCCATGCCGATGTGATGGTTTTGCAGTAATCGGCTAAGACGGCGTCAACTAAGGGCAATCATAAAACGCTGCCGCATGGCGTTCTTTGATTGCACGGTTAGGTTGCTTGTGTCACTGTAGCGGGGTCGCTTTCCAGAACCGCGCACGCAGCCTCATGTCCGAACGCCCCTCAGCCAGCAATCTTCCGGCCGTCATTGGGGGCCGCTCCGGTCAGGTCGAAGTCTATCGGCCGGGCGAGAGCGAGTTCGATCGCGAACCGCCTATTGAGGTCGTGATCGATGCAGACCAAATCAAAGAAAAGATCATCGACTATCTGGGCGCCGTACTCGCGCGCTGCTGGGTGGAAAAGGGCCTTTTGGACGCGATTGAGGCGGACCCTCACCGCGCCTTACGCCATCTGGGCATCCTTCTACCCAGTGAGATTGACATTAAGGTCGAGCGCCCTGGCAAGACCCGTCCTCGCCTCGTGATCTACGAGTATAATCAGGACCGGACTTTTCGGCGCCGCATCTGTTATCTGCAGCTGATCATGATGGCCGGGCAGTAACCGGCTCACGCGCGTTACCAATTCCCATTTCGACCAGATGCAGCCGTCCCGGCGCAAAGCGCCATGGAACGATATCGCGCGGCATAGCCTTGGGCAGAAGATGACCTGCGGCATGGTCAAGCCATTCGCCTGAAAGGCCCAATTCCTTCAGCAGCGTCTCGTGATGGGGCGGCCCAGCGAGCGGCATAATGCTCGGCGTCATGTCTGTTTCGCCCGAAAGAAGCTCGTGGAAGCTGGCCCAAGGGTGCCCCGCCAGAAGAGGCGTAATCCCGGCGATGAGACGGTCGGCTTCTTCGGCATCTCGGCCTGCAAAACGAAGCTGGCCGAGCATGTTGCAAAACAAGATTGCAGCATCTGGTTCACCCGCCAGAAGATCCGGTGCCACCGCGAAGAAATCACCCTTGATCCAACGGCCAATCCGGGCGTTGGGGTGAAGGCGGCGAAAGAACAGCTTCGCCCAAGGGTCAGGATCGACGGCTAGGATGCGGTCGAAACGGGTCAAAAAATCGGGTGGTAAGCACCAGCCTGCACTCGGTCCTACCAAGATCAAGGTACGGGTCAAAGGCTGCCAGCGCGCGAGAAAACTGGCCAGTTGGTCGCGGAAAGGCCGCCACAGCGTGCCACGGCGCGCCAAAGCACGCAGATGCCAGTTCAATCCACCGCTTCGGTCAGGCCGAGGGCTCAACTGCCGCCCTTCTTCTTGGCGTCAGCAGGCGCCAGAGCGGGACCTCCGCCCTCAGGGAAACAGTCACTTTGACTGCGCGACCCCGCCTTCGAGGTCATATCGTTCGGGCAGGCAACGGGGAACAAAGTACCCGAAGGGGCATAAAAGCCCGGCGCAGCTGGCTTGCAAATGTTACCCGCCGAATATGTGCCGGCTTCACATTTTGGGAGGGCGTTGCCCGTTAAGGAGGAGGGCTTCGCAGGCTTAGGCTTGGCTGGCGGTTCGGCCGGCTTCTGTTCCGCAGCAACGGCGGGCCAGAGCGCCAATAGCCAAAAAAGCCCGCTCGCAAAAACTAAGCGAGAGCCTAAAGATGTCCATGACGAGCGACGCACCATGCGCTGGATGAGTGCGGATAGTGCATCGCGCTGTCAAGACCTTGTTGATCGGCCATTGCGCCGCGGACCCCCGGACGGTAACAGACGGGCTGTTCTCACTTTCCTTCGGGGCGTTTCATGTCATCGCTCAAACTCGTGGCTTTCGACACCGAAGATCTCGCTGTTGTCTCGGCCCATCTTGAAGAAGCGACGCTCAACCGCACGGATATGGTTTGGCAGAAAGGTGCGCAGCGTTTCGTGCTCGTCGCCAATCGCCATGACCGTGAGAATGCCGCAGCACCCCTGCATCTGACCGGGCTCCACTTTGAACGCGTGACGCGCGTGCGTACACTTGGACTGCCGCAAGATGAAAAGGCCGCTCTGAAACTTATGGGCATCGCTTTCACCATCACGGACGATCCGGCCGGCGAAGTGTCACTGCTGTTCGACGGTGGCGTTGCCATGCGGCTCGATGTCGAATGCCTTGAAGCGCAGATGGTCGATCTCGCCGATGTGGAGACGCCCTGATGGCTTTACGCCTGAACGCCACCGATCGTGATTTCGAAATGCAATTCCACGCCTTGCTGGCGATGAAGCGTGAAGTATCGGAAGACGTCGACCGCGCTGCCAAGGATATCATCGACGCGGTTATCGCGGACGGCGATGCGGCTGTCATTGCCCTGACGCAGAAATTCGACGGGCTTACACTGATGCCCGAAACATTGCGCGTTTCAGACGCCGAGATCGATGCAGCTATGACATCCTCGCCGCGAGAAGCGGTCGAGGCGCTGCGGCTCGCGCGCGACCGTATCGAGGCCTATCACCTGAAGCAGAAGCCGCGCGATGAAATGTTCACCGATGCGACAGGCGTGACGATGGGCTATCGCCACACGGCGATCGAAGCGGTTGGACTTTATGTGCCAGGCGGCACTGCGTCCTATCCCTCATCCGTTCTCATGAATGCGGTACCCGCACGCGTTGCCGGTGTGCCGCGCATCGTGATGGTCGTGCCCGCGCCGCATGGCGTTCTCAATCCACTTGTGCTTGCGGCAGCGCGTATCGCCGGGGTCAATGAGATCTACAAGATTGGCGGTGCACAGGCCGTGGCCGCACTCGCCTATGGCACGCAAACGATCAAGCCGGTGGCAAAAATAGTTGGCCCCGGCAATGCATTCGTCGCGGCGGCTAAACGGCGAGTGTTCGGCACCGTTGGCATCGATATGATCGCAGGCCCCTCGGAAGTCGTCATCATGGCCGACGCGGATGCCAATCCCGATTGGATCGCAGCCGATCTTCTTGCACAAGCTGAACATGATACCGCAGCGCAATCGATTTTGATTACCCCGTCTGCCGCGTTGGCCGATGCGGTCGAATCCGCCGTAACGCGACAGCTTGCAACATTACCGCGCGCGACAATTGCGGGTACAAGCTGGCGCGACTTCGGCGCCATCATTCTAGTCCCCTCGTTGACCGTCGCTATTCCTCTCGTGGATCGGCTCGCACCCGAACATCTTGAAATCGAAACGAGCGACCCTGCTGCATTAGCCGATCAGGTCCGCAATGCTGGATCAATTTTTCTCGGTGCACACACGCCGGAAGCCATCGGCGATTATGTGGGTGGACCGAACCATGTGTTACCAACCGCGCGCTCGGCGCGTTTCTCGTCTGGCCTTGGCGTTCCTGATTTCATGAAACGAACATCGCTGCTGCAATGTACACCGGACGCTTTGCGCGCACTGGGGCCAGCCGCGATTACTTTGGGTCGCGCCGAAGGGCTAGACGCCCATGCACGTTCAGTTGCCATCCGCCTCAACCTAGGTGAGGAAGGATGAAGAAGCTTGTTGCCGTCACGCTAGATGAAACCTCGATCGGACGCGGTGCGCCCGAACAGGAGCATGAGCGCGCGATTGCAATCTACGATCTGATCGAGAGCAATTCCTTCGCCGTGAGCGGTCACGAGGGCGGACCCTATGCCTTACAAGTCGGGCTACGAAGCAATCAATTGATGCTCGACATCCGTCATGCAGGCGGCGAACCAGTCATCGCCCATCTGCTTTCACTGTCACCCTTCCGCCGTGTCGTGAAAGATTATTTTTTGGTCTGCGAATCCTATTATGCGGCCATTAAGACAGCGAGTGCAGCGCAGATCGAGGCCATCGATATGGGCCGACGTGGACTGCATGACGAGGCGGCGGGTCTGCTTATCGAACGGCTCAATGGCAAGATCGATATCGATTTCGATACGGCGCGGCGGCTGTTTACGCTGATCACGGCACTCCATTGGAAAGGCTGAGATGAGCGACGTGGGCGGAGGCCGGAAAATCCAGGCCGTGCTGTTCACCTGCGCCATGAACGCCATCCGCTCCCCTATGGCCGAAGCGTTGGCACGCCATTATTTTGGTCGGTCGGTCTATGTTCAATCCGCTGGCGTCCGCCGTGGGGAACTCGATCCATTTGCCGTGACAGCGCTTGAGGAAATCGGCATAGACGCCTCGCGCCATAAGCCGCGAACGTTGGAAGAACTCGAAGAAAATGAGGGCCTCAATTTCGACCTGATCGTGACGCTCAGTCCGGAAGCGCACCACAAGGTTTTGGATATGACACGCTTATTGGCTGCTGACGTTGAATATTGGCCCATGCCTGACCCCTCCGTTGTGCAGGGCTCGCGCGACCAAAAGCTCAACGCTTATCGCGATATGCGCGACGTTCTCCAGAAGAAGATCAATGCCCGCCTGACGCCTTCGTCGGGAGTACAGGTTGGATGAAACGGGCGCAGTTTCTAACCGCTTGCCTGTTCACTTTGGCCGCGGGCCTGTTTGCAGCGCTGTTCATTTTCGCTGCGCCAGACGAATTGCTCCTTACCTATTACCATAACATTGTCGCTTTCGTCGCAGTGCGACAGACATCTGCTCTTCTCCTGTTTGGATTGGCCTATGTGATCATTACCGCGTTCGGCACGCCCGGTAGCGCCATTATGACGCTCGCAGGCGGCATGCTGTTCGGCAGCGTCGCGGGTGGCCTCATGTCTGTCCTTGCTGCAACGACAGGCGGAACAATCTTGTTTGCGACCGTCCGTGCTGGTTTTGCCGAAAGACTGACTGTCCGCATCCCGCAACGTGCCGGTCGTTACCTCGCAGGGTTTCGCCGAGACGGATTTTTCTATCTGCTTTTCTTACGGTTGACCCCAGCTTTTCCATTCTTTGTCGTCAATCTCATTGCAGCGACGGGACGATTGCGACTGCCAATCTTTATCGGTGCAACGCTGATTGGTATCGCTCCCATGAGTTTCATCGTGGCTTCAATCGGAGCCGGGCTGCAAGAGGCTATGCTGCAGCAATCGACGGTTTTTTTGACTTGCAAAGCAACTCAAACTGGCACTTGTACCGGGCTGGAGATCGGCGATTTTTTGAACGGACGCATTCTGTGGCCCATGACGGTCCTGAGTGTCATCGCCTTAATGCCGGTGCTTGCCAAACGCTGGCAGCGGCGCGCTTTGTCGGATGTCACCAATGTCTGACATGCTGACGCCCGATCTTTGCATTATCGGCGACAGTGCCGCGGGTTTGCGCGCCGCGCTTCTAGCAGGCGCATTTGGCGTACCAACGGTGCTCGTGAAAAGCGGGCGCACAATCTATGGGATCGAAGAAGCACGACATGCGCTGATGGCTGCCGCCAATATGGCTGAAATGGCGAGGCAGACGAGCTGTTTCGGTATGCAGACTGGAGAAGTCGCGGTGGATTGTGCAGCCGTGATGGCACGCGTGCGTACTGTGCAAGAACGCGCGGCCTTACGCAGCACAACGGCGCGTTATCGTGCGCTCGGCGTTCAAACGATCGAAGCCGACCCCGTTTTTGAATCGACCACCGTGCTGCGCGCGGGCGCTGTGCGCATCGCAGCACGCCGCTTTATCATCGCGCAGCCCAACGCACCGTACCGGCCCGTTCTCTCCGGCCTCGCTACTATCCCAACGCTTACCGAAGAGACCATTTTTGCGCTTCAGGAATGGCCACGCCGTCTTGTGGTTCTCGGCACCGACGGCGTAGCGCTCGAATGGGCCCAAGCGTTGCAGCGGCTGGGCAGTGCAGTGACATTGGTTGCAGCCGCCCCGCTTCTGCCCGGTGTCGACCCCGAACAAATGGCCATCGTGACCCACGCTTTGCGGCGCGAAGGCGTGGTTTTCAGACAGGCTAACATCACCGCCATCGACGCCGGACCAATGCCCGGAACCATCCGGCTGATGCTCGACGAGAATGGCACGGCGGGCGTTCACGATGCAGATGCCCTCCTGCTGACAGGCCAAGGCCATACCGATACGGCAGGGCTCGGGCTCGCATTGGCAGGGATTGGCTCTTCGGGAGCAGGTATCAAGGTTGACCACAGGCTGAGGACGGACAATCCGCGGATCTATGCGATTGGCCCCTGCGCCGCCACCGGCGGCCCTGTCGGCCATCACACCGCGCTCGTGCAGGCCGAGTGTGTGATCCGCCAGATCCTATTCCGCCTACCCGCCCGCTACGACCCCGGGCGGCTTCCCCATGCTGTCCAGACCCATCCGGCCTTGGCATGGGCCGGGCTGAATGAGGCCGAGGCAAGGTCCAAGCATGGCGCGATAGCCGTGCTCCGCAGCGCCTTTGCCGACAATGATCTCGCCTTTGCAAGCCATCAACCCGCTGGCCACGCAAAAATCCTGCTCGATCGGCGCGGCCGCCTTGTCGGCGTGAGCCTGACGGGACCGCAGGCGGCGGAGTTGATTGCACCTTGGGCTTCCGCGCTCGGCGTCAAGACCGGCGCGTTGCGTAGCATGGTCCCACCGGCTCCGAGCTACGCGGAAACGCCGCGCCGCGCTCTGTTGGAGAGCCTTGCTCCACTGGCGCGCAACAAGATTCTGCGCAGGCTCAGCACATGGCTCCGTCGTTTCGGTTGAAAAGCACCTCGAGGATGAGCGCCAAAGGGTTGCCATTCGCCGCCGGAGCCTCTATGGAGAACGCCTCGCGTGAGGCATGACCCGCGCCGGGCGCCCGTAGCTCAGCTGGATAGAGCACCAGACTACGAATCTGGGGGTCAGAGGTTCGAATCCTTTCGGGCGCGCCATTTCTTTTCAATGTCTAACTGAACTGTTCGTTTCCCCGAAATTGCTCCGTAGTTCATCTGGGAAGCCGCAGGGAAGCTATTCGCTGGTCTGGCGTAACCCCATAATCAGCAACACGCACTCCCCTTAGAGCTATTCGCTTTAGAACGTTAGCGCCCTTCATATCGGTTTCTACTTCAAGGCATTTCGCTTACATCAGCCTGTGAGAATAGTTGTCTTTGTTTGCTCAATATCTCTTCCAAAGTGCGTCGTATAGCGCGGCGCAATTGAAGCGACGGGCAGAACAACGATGACGTCGGTTGTGTTAAAGGAACGGTCGATGACAGCACCTTCACCAAAGCGTGCGCCAGCACGCAAATATCCTTTAATCAATGGCGGCAGCGCTAGAATAGCACGCTTATGCTCAATTTCGTCAGCCTTCAAACGGTCCATTCGGACATAACGATTTTCCAGAGCACGCACATGCCACTCCGGTGGAGCCGATGCGAAATGCGACAAATAGCTTAAAGGGAGCGCAAGTCTCTCAGGATCGGTTCCTTCAAAGCTTGCGCAACCAAACATAACATCGATCTGGTTCTGGAGAACGTATTTCCAAATTCCTAGCCACAGCAGCTCAACCGTCCGCTTGTCGCGATAAGGCTTCAAAACGCAAGAGCGTCCAAGTTCTAAAAGGCGTTTTGTCGGGTGGCGATTGAGGAACGGATCAAGGTCGAATTCACTCTCGCTGTAAAAGCCAAAATTTTGATCAGCTACATCACGTCGAAGAAGCCGGTAGGTGCCAACGATTTTGCGCCCAAATCTACGCGACGTATCGACAACAAGAAGATGATCGCAAATAGCATCAAATGCATCCATGTCGCGGCGCGCTAGTTTAAGAACGAGATCAGGTGTCGCGTTTCCTTCTTCAAAAAACACTTCATAACGTAGGCGTTGGGCTTTTCGGATGTGCTTCTTTTTGCTCGCAAGTCGCACCTCTAGGCAACCAATACGCCCCAGGATTCGATCTTCTTGAGATAAGCGGGACAGCGGCAGAAAATGCCCGCCAGCAGGCAGACGTAACGAAAGCATAGACATCCCCGAATCATACCCTCATAGGGTGCGAAGCTTCTCTTGCGGTGATAGGGCTACAGTTTTGTGACAGAACCTGTCAGGCAGCATCAATGACCGGGATCAAGCAAGTGCTGCTCGGGCTCTTCCGGCCGGCAAGAGAGACATTAACAAATTTCAACGTCGATTTTTCTGAATTTGTTAAGCTCATGTCGCGGCCAAAGCCATCCTTGCATCTTTAAGAATGAGATCAGCTCCTTTCTCAGCCACCATCAACACGGCAGCTTCAGTATTCGCCGATACCATCAGCGGGATCACTGAGGCATCTACGATACGCAATCCCGCGAGACCGTGCGCCTTAAGCGCGGGATCTACCACGGCACGCGGCCCGACACCCATCGCGCAAGTTCCAACAGGGTGATAGATCGTCTGTCCATTGGCACGTGCAAAATCAAGCCATTGCTCATCGGTCTGCACCGCTTCGCCGGGGCTCATCTCATAAGCGCGATAGGGATCGAGCGCCGGTTGCGCGACAACGTGGCGTGCCATTTTCATACCCGCGATCAACGTCTCAGCATCGCCATGCGCCGATAGAAAATTTGGCTTAATCGATGGCATAGCGATAGGATCAGCCGATTTAACATGGATCGAGCCGACCGACTGAGGACGCAATTGGGTTACGCCGATCGTCATGCCGGGCTTCTCGTCGAGCTTGCGATCGGCTGCATTGGCATAACTTGCGTGCATGAAAAAGAATTGAATATCCGGTGTCGCCACCTCAGGACGCGTCTTCAGGAATGCATGTGCGAGACCAGTTCCTAATGTCAGAATGCCAGAACGTGTCGCAAGATATTTTGCGACGGCCCCTGCCAACCGCCAGCCCTGCGCATGCTCGTTCAGAGTCACTGGTTTTTTGACGCGCCAGTTCATACGCGTGCAGAAGTGATCGCGGTAATTGTTTCCTGTACCGGGGAGTGCATGCCGCACCTCAATACCAACAGCGGCTAAATGCGACGGATCACCAATGCCGGACAGTTCGAGTATCTGCGGCGTTTGGACGGCCCCTGCAGACATGATCACTTCACACCTGGCGCGCGCACGGTGCCTCTGGCCGTGCTGCTGATATTCGACACCTGTGACCTTACGGCCATCAAGGATCAATTGCGTAACATGAGCGCCCGTTCGGACAAACAGATTGGATCGACTTGCAGCTCGGCGTAGATAGGCATCAGCGGCGCTCCAACGTCGTCCGCGCTTTTGCGTGACCTGATAATAACCAAAACCTTCCTGCGTTTCACCATTATAGTCGGGATTACGCGGGAACCCAGCCTGTTCTCCTGCATCGATAAACGCTTCTGCAATTTCAGGCCGGAGCTTGACGCGCTCGACAGCCATTGGGCCTTTGCCACCACGCATCGCGCTGCCGCCCTCTTCAAAGCTTTCGAGCTTTTTGAAATAGGGAAGGACTTCCTCAAAACTCCATCCCGTTGCGCCCATCTGTGCCCATTGATCGTAATCCTCTTTCTGCCCACGCACGAAGATCATGCCGTTGATGAGGCTTGAACCGCCAAGTCCTTTGCCGCGCGGCACAACGATGCGGCGATGATACGTATTGTCCTCCGGTTCAGTCTCGAACCGCCAGTTAAATTGTGTGCCGGTTAGGAGCTTTGAGAAGCCTGCGGGAATTGAAATCCAAAATCCGTCATCGCGCCCGCCCGCCTCGAGCATCAGAACACGAAAACGGCCATCGGCGGTGAGACGATCTGCCAGTACACACCCAGCTGTGCCGCCGCCAACAATGACAAAATCAAAATCGTCCGATTGTGTCATCACGCTTCGCCCATTTAATGACCATGCGCTGATTTGCGCGGCAGAACCTTGCCGGGGTTCATGAGACCATCGGGATCGATGGCATCCTTGATCTTGCGCGACAGGATTTGTTCTTCCGGCGCACGGCGGCGGTCGAGTTCGGCCACACGATATTGTCCAATGCCGTGCTCGGCAGAAATACTGCCGCCAAAACGCTGCACGACATCATGTACCACAACGTTGACTTCATCTGCCGTATGTCTGTCGACCAAGATATTGTAGTGCAGATTACCATCGCCGAGATGACCAAAACAATTGATGCGCGTGCCCGGTAGCAGGCGCGCCATCGCTTCGTCCGCAGCGCGGAGAAAGGCAGGAATAAGCGGGATCGGCACAGAAACGTCATGTTTGACGCTCTTGCCTTCCTTGCCTTCCGATTCCGTGATGCGTTCGCGTAATTGCCAGAGTTCGGCTGCTTGTCGGCCTGATTCCGCAATTATTCCATCAAGCGCAAAACCACGCTGAAGCGCATGGCCAAGAGCTGTTTCGGTTGCTTCGCGCAGACCTGACAGGGTCGAAGCAGCCTCGATCAAAACAAACCATTCACCATCGGCAATGGGTCGTCGTAAACCAAAATGCTTCTCAACAAGCCCAAGCGAAAAGCCCGCCATCATTTCGCAGGCGGTGATGCTATCGCCCAATTCGCTCTGAACGCAGGCGAGGAGATCGAGCGCGGCCTGAGGATGAGGCACGGATAGAAGTGCGGTCACGCTGTCTTTCGGTTGAGACAACAAACGCATAACGGCAGCAGTTACAATACCGAGCGTACCCTCGCTGCCAATGAAGACCTGCTTCCAATCGTAACCAGCATTGTCTTTGCGCAAATGGCGTAAGCCATTCACGATTGTTGCATCGGGGAGCACGACTTCCAGGCCGAGCACGAGCGCACGCGTCATTCCGTAGCGCAGAACATTGAGACCGCCAGCATTGGTCGCAACGATGCCACCCATCATGGCGGATCCTTCGGCAGCAAGACTGACCGGCAGAAGCCGCCCTTGTGCCGCAGCCGCATCCTGCGCAGTTTTTAAAATGACGCCGGCTTCCACTTCCATCGTCATCCCGACAGGATCGATGCTACGAATGGTATTCATCCGCGCTAATGATAAGACGAGCTCACGCCCGCTTGCATCGGGCACAGCGCCGCCTGCCATGCCCGTGTTTCCAGCCTGGGGAACAATTGCGATCTGATAATCGCGGCATAATGCAACGACCGCAGCGACTTCGTGCGTGTTGGAAGGACGCGCAACGACTAACGGTTTTCCCTGAAACAAACGGCGCCAATCGATTGCGTAAGATTCGCACTGCGCCGGATCCATCAGTACGCCGGTTGTGCCGAGTTTTTCACGCAGACGCGAGAGGAACGCCGCATCAGACATCATGGCACCGTTGCAAACCCGTCAGGATAGAAGCCTCCGCCATCATCCTATTCCCAGGAATTCGGCCATCAATTCGCGTTGGGCGAGCAGCATAGGCTTGCCCGGATGAACGCGGCATCCCTTGCCGCGCGCCGCTGCCATGATGGCGGTTTCTTCGGGATCCATGATGATGTCCGCCACGATCTGCTTGGGGCTCAACGAGGCGGGATCGAATGGTAGTGCATCGTTCAATTTCATGCCGAGTGCCGTCGCATTGACAAGTAAATCGTGCCCCGCAGCGTCCGGCGTGCCGATGGCAACCGGCAGCGCGGGAAACGCGATTGCGAGGCGGCGCGCAAGGTCTTCAGCTTTCGCCCGCGTGCGATTTGCGATCGTAAGCCGCGTTACCCCTGCTTCCGCGAGCGCGAACGCAATCGCATTGGCGGCACCGCCCGCTCCGGCGAGATAAGCCGACAGACCTTTGGGATCGATGCCATGCTGCTTGAGGCCTGCGACGAATCCCAATCCGTCCAGTATCTCCCCCTTGAGACGGCCATCGGCTTCGCGCCTGATGGCGTTGACGGCACCAATAAGGCGGGCATTGGGACTTACATCGTCGAGCAGATCGACGATGGCGGATTTGTGCGGCACGGTGATGATCATCCCGCCGCAATTCTTCATGCCGCGAATAGCCTTCACCGCGCCAGCTAGGTGATCGCTGCCGACATGCATCGGAATCATCACGCCATCGACACCGCGCTCCGCAATCACACCATTGATCATCTGCGGCGTTTTCACCTGCACGATAGGGTCGGCGAGGATCAGCCATAAACGCGTACGCCCCGTGATGGTGGTCATTCCCTAAGCCCCGGATCGGAGTTAACAACAACCGCTCTTCCGAACGGTTCATTCAACATAGATTATCTGCCCCAGAGATGCGATCTTTGGGGTATCGATACCCCCCCGCGAAGCCTGAGGGGCTCCGCGCCTTGCGCCATGTTCGAGGAACGCCCGATGTCACTGCCCACGACCATGAGACAGATCCGGTTTGCTGGCTCTGGTGGCCCCGAGGTCATTCAAGTCGAGACGGGGCCGGTGCCATCGCCCGGCCAGGGGCAGGTGCTGGTGAAAGTCATCGCCGCAGGCGTGAATAGGCCAGATTGCATCCAAAGGGCGGGCGGGTATCCGCCACCGCCCGGCGCCACAGACATTCCGGGCCTTGAAATCTCGGGGCGCGTCGTGGCTGTTGGCGCGGGCGTACACGAACTCAAAATGGGCGATGAGGTTTGTGCTCTCGTCATCTCCGGCGGATATGCAGAGTATTGCATCGCAGATGCGCCGCTCTGCCTGCCGGTCCCCAAAGGGCTTACGCTCCTTGAAGCAGGTGGCCTGCCGGAAAACGTTTTTACAGTCTATGACAACGTTTTCACACGTGGACGACTGACAAGGGGTGAAACAATCTTGATCCATGGCGGATCGAGCGGCATCGGCTACACCGCGATCCAACTGGCAAAGCAGGCGGGCGCAACCGTCATTACCACCGCCGGATCAGCTGAAAAATGTCAGTTTTGCCGCGACATGGGCGCCGATGTCGCGATCGACTATCGCACTGAAGACTGGCGCGCACGCATCAAGGACATCACAGGCGGCAAAGGAATCGACGTCATTCTCGATATGGTTGGCGGCCCTTACTTGCAGCAGAATGTGAACTCACTCGCCTTCGAAGGCCGCCTCGTGCAAATCGCTTTCTTGCAATCGAGCCGCACCGAGTTTGACTTTTTGCCAGTGATGTTGCGCAGATTGACTATCACCGGATCGACATTGCGGCCACGTTCGGTTGAACTCAAAAAAGCGATAGCCGATAAACTGCGCAGCGATATCTGGCCGCTTTACGATAACGGCAAGGTGAAGCCGATCATTCACAAGGTCTTCCCGCTTGAGCAGACGCGCGAAGCCCATGCACTCATGGAATCGAGCGCGCATCTCGGCAAGATCATGCTTGAGGTAAGCCAGTGAGCACCCATCGCGGACGCGTCGCTGTTGTGACTGGAGCCGGGCGCGGCATCGGGCGCGCTATCGCCGATGCCCATGCTGCATCGGGGGCTGCTATTGCCTATCTTGACCATGATGTCGGACTTGCCGACAGCGCTGCTGCCGATGCCAAAGCGCGCGGCGTTAAAGCAATTGGACTGGCTGCTGACGTCGCCGATTACGCGGCAATCGAGCGCGCGATGGCGCGCGCAGCAGAAGCGCTGGGGCCGATCGACATTCTCATCAATAATGCCGGCATTTCGCCGAAGAGCGGTCCCGATGGCAAACGCGCACCGGCATGGGAAATGCCGCCTGAAGAATGGCAGCGCGTTCTCGATGTCAATCTAACAGGCGCCTTCAACTGTACGCGCGCCGTGCTGCCAAACATGAAGAATTTGGGTCGCGGGCGGATCGTTTCGACCTCCTCAGTGGTCGGAAAAACCTACTCCGACATCGTGGGAATTCACTATGCCGCAACCAAGGCGGCGCTGATCGGCTTCACGAAACATCTCGCTGGCGAAGTCGGCCCGTTCAACATCACGGTCAATGCTGTCGCGCCGGGCCGGATCGATACGCCGCTGATGCGGGGAACGGCCAGCGCAGCCAATGACGCGGTGAAGGCGGTTACGCCGCTGCGTCGTTTCGGTACGCCGGAGGAAGTGGCAGAGACGGTGTTGTTCCTGACATCGGACGGCGGCCGGTTCGTTACAGGACAGACAATCGATGTTGCAGGTGGATGGTTAATGACATGAAGCGAACAATCTACGACTTCAGCGGAAAGACGCTGCTTCTGACGGGGGCTGCCGGCACAATAGGCCAAGCCATTGCACATCGCTTCTATGCTGGGGGCGCAAACTGCGTTCTGACCGATTTCGACCTTGATGCGGTGACGGGATTTGCGCGCACTCTCGATCCCGATCTCACACGCACCCTGCCTTTGAAACACGATGTGACTGAGCCAACCGATGCAGATCGTGTGGCAGGAGAAGCCGTGAAACGTTTCGGTGGAATCGATGCGCTGGTCACGTCTGCTGGTATTTATCGCGATGCACTTGTCGAAGAGATGACGGATGCGCAATGGCAGCAAACGATTGCGGTCAATCTCGATGGCGTATTCTATACATGTCGGGCCGCCATTCCTCACATGAATGACGGGGGTGCCATCGTCAACATTGCATCGATTGCAGGCCATCGTGGCAGCCATGCCCATGCGCATTATGCAGCGGCAAAAGGTGGTGTGGTTGTCTTCTCGCGTTCGCTTGCCGTGGAACTTGCACCGCGAATCCGGGTCAACTCTATTGCGCCAGGCCTCGTCGATGGCCCCATGGTGCAAAACCTCCTGCAATTGACGGGCGACAAATTCATCCAGGCGACGCCGCTGAAACGACTCGGCACTGCGGATGAGATCGCCGGTGCCATCGCCTTTTTGTGCTCGGACGATGCTTCGTTCATCACGGCCGAAAGCCTCCACGTGAATGGCGGCCTTTACATCGCATAAGTGAGAGGAGCGCGCGGAGCGGGCTCTTCCAGGATCGCCTGATAAACTCAGCCGCGGCGGAACATCGCTGACGCGGACCTTGGCACCAACGCTGATCTGAACGAGAGCGGCCCTCTGTCCACGGCTAAAGGGGGAGGCTTGCAGGCACTTCCCTTGCGCCGTGCCGCTAATAAGCCCAATCATCCGGCTCCTGACCGGACTGAACTCAGCGCTCATGCCTGCCGCCCTCAGCCTTCGCGTTCTGACCGCGACCGTCGTGCTGCTGCCCCTGCTGGGAGGCTGTATCGACGCGCCTCGCCCACAGCCTGCCCTCGATGTGCCGGCGGCCTTCGCCAATGCACCGCGGCAGGCGCATCGCGGCCCCGTCGTGCCGGGTTGGTGGCGGAATTTCGGATCGACGGAACTCGCAGGCTTCGTCGCCGAATCGCAAACCGGCAATCTCGACATTGCCATCGCCGTGGCCCGCATCGCCGAGGCCGACGCGCAGGCCAAAATTGCAGGGTCGGCCCTCTTTCCGCAGATCGGGGCCTCGGCAACACTGTCACGCTCGCGGACCAGCACGCCATCTGGCGTCGGCCAAGGAGCCAACCGTTTCAACCCTGCCTTCCTTGCAACCTATGAAATCGACTTCTGGGGCCAGAACAGGGCACTGCTCGATTCTGCCGAATTTCTTGCACAAGCGTCGCGCTTTGATCGCGATACTGTGGCGCTGACCACCGCCGCGACAACCGCTTCGCTCTATGTGCGCATTTTGGCGGCCCGCGAGCGCATCCGCATTGCGCGGCAAAATCTCGATGCGGCGGAGCGCGTTCTCACCATCATCCGCGAGCGGCTCGAAGTCGGCACCGCCACCGCGCTGGATCTCGCGCAGCAAGAAACCGTCGTTGCGAATATCCGCGCCAACATTCCTGCATTTGAGCAAACGTCGGAGCAGGACGTGATGACGCTCGCAGTGTTATTGGGTCGCGCGCCAGAACGTATCCGCGTGGCGGGGAGGAGCCTCGATATACTGCGTTTGCCGCAAATCGATGCGGCCCTGCCCTCGACCTTGCTCGAAAGACGACCGGATATTGCAGCGGCGGAAGCGCGCCTGGAAGCCGCCCATGCCAATGTCTATGCAGCCCGTGCCGCCTTTTTCCCCACCATCAATCTGACGGCCCAAGGCGGTTTCGCGAGTGTTGCGCTCAGCTCTTTGTTCAATCCCGGCTCGGGCTTTTACGCCGTAAGCGCCGGACTGACACAACCGATTTTTCAAGGCTTTTTGCTGCAAGGACAATATGAGCAGCAACAGGCACGGCAGACGGAATTGCTACAAGCCTATCGTAGCGCCGTGATCAACGGCTTTGCCGATGTCGAGCGCGCCCTGATTGGGTTGCGCCAACTTGGACAGCAGGAAGTTCTACAACGCGCCGCACTCGCCAGTTCACGCCGTGCCTACGACATCGCAGTCCAGCGCCTTGCCGAAGGCACGGTGGATCTCGTCACCGTTCTCCAAACGCAGACCGCACTCTTTCAGGCAGAAGACGCCCTCACACAAGCGCGCGCCAACCGCTATTTGGCCGCGATTGCACTTTATCAGGCGCTGGGTGGGGGTTGGGGAAAAGGGGACGCGGACAGGTTCGCGCCATGATACAGAATGCCATCCGCACTGACGGATAGCCCGGCGAGGTTGAAATGGCGTTGAAACGGCGTTGGTGGGTGCCTGTGGGTACGCTGCTTGTGGCAGGCGGCGTCCTAGCACCCTTGTTCCTAATCGATTGGAAAGGCGGCACCAAATCCTTCCGCCGCACGCAAAATACGCCTGACCCTGTGTCCATTCTTGCCGCGCAGGCAAAGAATGCTGACGTGCCTGTCTATATCGAGGGCGTTGGTACAGCGCGGCCCGCCGCATCCGTGACTGTGCGCTCGCAAGTCGATGGACAATTGCGACAAGTGCTGTTCCGCGAAGGGCAAGAGGTCAAGAAAGGCGATGTGCTCGCCAAGATCGATCCGACCACCTATCAAGCGCAGCTTGATCAGGCACTGGCCAAAAAGGCCCAGAACGAAGCCGTTCTCGATAATGCGCGGCGCGATCTTGAACGATACACGCGCTTGGCCGAGACGAACTCCGTCACGCGCCAACAGGCCGACACGCAACGCTCGACCGTGGCGCAACTCGAAGCGCAATTGAAAGCCGATCAAGCGGCCATCGACAATGCGCGCGCGCTGCTCGCCTATACGACCATCACGTCACCGATCGACGGACGTACAGGTATTCGCAATGTTGACGAAGGCAATCTCGTCAAGCCATCGGACACGGCAGGCATCGTCACCGTCTCTCAAGTAACGCCCATCGCCGTCGTATTCAGCGTACCGCAGCAGCAATTGCCGCGGGTCAACAAAGCCTGGGCGCAGGGAATCGTTGCCGCCGAAGCGCTCGATGCCGACGGCCAAACCGTGATTGATCGCGGCACACTGAACGTAATCGACAATCAGATCGACCAGACAACAGGCACGGTCCGCCTGAAGGCCGAGTTCCCCAACAGGACGATGGCCTTGTGGCCGGGTTCCTTTGCCAATGTCAGACTGCTCGTCGATACGCTCCGGCAGGCTATTGTCATTCCGACGTCAGCCCTGCAACGCGGGCCAAAAGGCACGTTCGTCTTTGTGGTGAACCCGGACGAAACTGTGACTGTCCGGCCTGTCACAGTGGGGACGCAGGACGATGCCCAAACCGTAATCACGAGCGGCCTACAGTCGGGCGATCAGGTGGCAACCACCGGGTTTGCCCGGCTTGCCGACGGGACGAGCGTCAAGGTGGCGACGCCGGAGCCCTTGCCTGACCCAGGCACACTAGGCCCCGCCTCACGCCGGCAACAACGACAGAACGCGCCGCAGCGCCCCACTGCACCGAATGCGCCTGCAGCGCAGGGTGCGGCGGCCACTCCTGCCAATCCGGCCCCGGCGCGATGAATATCTCAGCCCCCTTCATCCGGCGGCCGATCGCGACCTCGCTGATCGGCATCGCCACGATGCTGGCGGGGCTGATCGGCTATAGGCTTCTGCCTGTTGCGTCCCTGCCGCAGGTCGATTTCCCAACCATTCAGATCTCGACCCAATTGCCGGGCGCAAACCCTGACACGATGGCGGCGTTGGTGACATCGCCGCTCGAACGGCAATTGGGGCAAATTCCTTCCCTCACCGCCATCACATCGCAAAGTGCGTTCGGGATCAGCCAGATTACGCTGCAATTCGATCTCGAGCGCGACATCGATTCCGCCGCGCAGGATGTGCAGGCTGCCATCAACGCCGCCTCTTCGACCCTCCCGCGCAACCTGCCTTTTCCGCCGACCTATGCGAAGGTGAATCCAGCAGACGCCCCGATCATGACGATCGCGCTTACCTCGCCGACCTATACGCTGCGGCAGTTGAGCGACATGGCCGATACGCTCTTGCTGCAACGTCTTAGCGAAGTCTCCGGCGTTGGCCATGTTGCGATACAAGGCGGCGTACGACCAGCCATACGCATTCAGGCCGATCTATTGCGGTTGGCGAGTTATGGCATCGGCCTCGACGACATTCGGGCCGCGATTGTCGCGGCGAATGTATCGGGCCCGAAAGGCGCGCTCGACGGCACGCATCAATCATGGACGCTCGCCGCCAACGATCAGCTGTCGGCAGCAAGCGCTTATCGCAGCCTTGTCGTCGCCTATCGAAACGGCGCACCCGTGCTGCTTGATGATGTCGCCGATATCGTCGAAGGTCTTGAAAATGCGAAAGTGGCGGGCTGGTACAAGGGTCAGCCCGCCGTTGTGCTCGACATTTTACGTCAGCCGGGTGCCAATGTCGTCGCCACCGTTGAGAGACTACAGCAGGAATTGCCGCGGCTTGGACGCATGATCCCATCGGGCGTATCGCTCGAAATCGTCCATGACCGGACAAGTACGATCCGCGCTTCCATTCATGACGTGCAATTCACGCTAGTGCTGAGCGTGGCACTTGTCGTCCTTGTTGTCCTTCTCTTCTTGCGGACAGCGCGCTCGACCTTGATTGCCGGCGTGGTGCTACCCCTCTCCTTGCTCGCCACATTCGCCGTGATGTGGTTGATCGGGTTCAGTCTCGACAATCTCTCGCTGATGGCGCTGACCATCGGCACCGGCTTTGTCGTCGACGACGCCATCGTGATGATCGAAAACATCGTCCGCCATATTGAGGAGGGTGAAAGCCCACTGGAGGCGGCGTTCAAAGGCGCACGCGAAATCGGGTTTACAGTTGTATCGCTCACCGTATCGCTTGTGGCGGTTTTCATTCCGCTCCTCTTCATGACCGGCATTGTGGGGCGGATGTTTCGTGAATTTGCCATCACGCTGACAGTAGCGGTGACGGCCTCGATGATCGTCTCCCTCACATTGACGCCAATGATGTGCGCGCGTCTGTTGAAAAAAGAAACGGCTCGAGAGGGCCGTGCCGGCCTTCTGAACCTCTTCGACCGCGCCTTTGCATGGACAACAGCGCAATACGCCCGCACCCTGCGTTGGAGCCTGCGGCATCAGACCTTGATGCTCGCTTCCATGGCAATGACGTTGCTTGCCACCATCGCGCTCTACCTCGTCATACCGAAGGGATTCATGCCACAGCAGGATACGGGCCTCGTCACCGCCCTTCTGAAGGCGGAACCCAGCGCCTCATTCGACCGCATGCAGGCCATGCAGGTTCGCCTGACTGACGCGTTCCAGAAAGATCGCGATATTGAAGTGGTCGTCTCCGTCATCGGCGTTGGTCCGTCGAACCTGACAGGGAACACCGCGCGCCTTACACTCGTGCTGAAACCGCGTGACATGCGCGACGGTGCGGCCACCATCATCGCTCGACTTGAAAAACTCGCTGCCCAATTTCCCGGTGTGGATGTATCCTTCCTCTCCGTACAAGAGGTGCAGATCACGACACGCGCCAGCGCAGCGCAATATCAATACAGTCTGACAGGAACGGACGCTCGTGAAGTGACATTGTGGGCCCAAAGGCTTGCCGTAGAAATGGCGCGCGCACCGGAATTTCGTGACGTCGTTTCCGAAGCGCAGGATGGCGCGGCACGTCTTCTCGTCAATATTGATCGCGAGAGTGCGGCACGGCTCGGCGTTTCAGTGCAAGCCGTCAGCGACGCGCTCAACAATGCGTTCGGTCAACGCCAGATTTCGACCGTCTATGCGCAGGCCAATCAATATCGCGTGATACTCGAGGCGAAACCGCGTTATCAGCAGGACATTCATTCGCTGAGTCGTCTTTATGTGAACGGAACCGGCGGTGCGCAGGTACCTCTATCGGCGATTGCCCATTTCGAGCCGGGAACTGCGCCGCTCATCATCGGTCATGACGAGCAATTCCCAGCCGTCACGATCAGTTTCAATGTCGCCGGCGGCGAATCGCTCGGCGATGCCGTCAATGCCATCGCACGCGCCGAACGCACAATCGCCATGCCCGATTCCATCATTGGACGTTTCACGGGTGATGCGGCAGAATTTTCACGCGCGCTTGCCAGCCAGCCATGGCTCATTCTGGCAGCCATCGTAACGATCTATATTGTGCTCGGCGTTCTTTACGAAAGCGCGATCCATCCGATCACCATCCTCTCGACATTACCCTCCGCCGGTGTCGGCGCTCTTCTGGCGCTCATTCTATGTGACCTCGACCTGTCAGTCGTGGCGCTCATTGGCATCGTACTGCTCATGGGGATCGTGAAAAAGAATGCGATCATGATGATCGATTTTGCGATCGATGCTGAACGCGAGCAGGGGCTTTCGTCGCGCGCAGCGATCGAAAAAGCCTGTTTGCTGCGCTTCCGTCCCATCATGATGACAACATTCGCGGCGTTGTTCGGTGCCTTGCCCTTAGCCTTGGGTAGCGGGCCGGGCTCCGAATTGCGAGTGCCGCTGGGCGTGACCATCATTGGCGGCCTTGTGTTGAGTCAATTGCTGACGCTCTACACAACCCCGGCCATCTATTTAATGCTTGAGCGGATCAGGCGTCGCATGAGCAGTGCCATAACCGAGCGACCGCAGAATTCTTCTGCGATGGCGGAGTAGGCGATGGACTTTTCGGCGCTGTTCATCAAGCGGCCCATCGGCACCATGCTTCTGGCGCTCGGCTTGTTGCTTGCAGGGTTCGTCGCCTATCGCGCGCTTCCAGTGGCGAGCCTACCGAACATCGAATTTCCGACTATCGTCGTTTCGGCGAGCCGCCCCGGCGCGGACCCTGTCACCATGGCGACAACAATCGCAGCACCGCTTGAGCGGCGGCTTGGCGCGATAGCGGGCGTGACGGAAATCTCCTCGACAAGTTCGCTCGGCACGACGCGGATCATTGTACAATTCGATCTCGCGCGCAAAATTGAAAGCGCCGCACGCGATGTGCAGGCCGCTTTGAATGCCGCAGCTGCCGATCTGCCGGGCGATCTACCGACATTGCCATCCTTCCGAAAAGCCAATCCGAATGCGCAGCCAATCCTCATTCTTGCGTTGACATCGGACACGATCGCACCAAGCGCGATATATGACATTGCTGACTTGGTGATTGCGCAGCGCATTTCTCAAGTCGGCGGCGTCGGCGAAGTCAGCGTAAGCGGTGCTGAGCAGCCCGCCATTCGCGTGGCCGCCAATCCTGCCGCTTTAGGCGCTCTCGGCATGGGGATCGACACGCTGCGCTCTGCCATTGCAAGTGCGAACGCGCTTTCACCGGTAGGGCAGATCGACGGGACAGAGCAGGCCATCTCCCTCGCCGTCAACGCACAACTCCGCACGCCCGACGATTATGGTGCCCTCATTGTCCGCAGCGCCGACGGCAAGGTGACGCGGCTTTCCTCCGTGGCGGAGGTGACGCAAGGCGTCCGAAACACGCGTTCGGCCGCTTGGTATAATGGCAAACCGGCCGTTCTCATCAATGTGACCAAGCAAGCCGATGCTAATGTCATCGCCACCGTCGAACAGATTCGCGCTCTATTGCCGGAGCTGAAGCGTTGGATTCCGGCCGGCATCGAAAGCCATGTGCTTGTCGACCGTACCGGAACCATCCGCGCCAGTGTCGACGATATGCAATGGACGCTCGCAGGTTCAATCGCACTCGTGATGATGGTTGTGGCCCTGTTCCTACGCCGCGCGGTTCCCGTTCTCGCGGCGGGTGTCACTGTGCCTTTGTCGCTTGCAGGTGCGTTTGTCAGCATGTGGGCCATCGGCTATTCGCTCGACAATCTGTCGCTAATGGCCTTGGCGATTGCGGTGGGCTTCGTTGTCGACGATGCCATCGTGATGATCGAGAATATCGACCGCAGCCGAGCGCAAGGGCTCTCACCACTTGAAGCTGCTTTCGCTGGAGCCCGCCAGATCAGCTTCACGCTCATCGCAATTAGCGTCTCCCTTGTTGCCGCTTTCATTCCGCTCTTGCTCATGGGCGGCGTGCAGGGACGCTTCTTCCGCGAATTCGGCATGGTTTTGACAGCGGCCATTGCCGTCTCGACCGTCGTTTCGTTGACGCTGACACCAGCTTTATGTGCCTTGGCTCCAGTGCGTGAGCGCAGACCGGGTCGTATCGGACGATGGATTGAGGCTGGCCTCAGCTATATTCTTGCCCTTTACGAAACCACTTTGCGCTTTGCGTTGCGCGAAAAACTCGCGACGATGATCGTCTTCATTGCGACAATTATCGCTACCGTTCAGCTCTATATCATTACGCCGAAGGGTTTTTTTCCACAGGACGATACGGGACTTTTGTTTGCCTTCGTCGAAACGTCGACCGACGTTTCGTTTCCCGTGATGGCTGATCTGCAACGCAAGGTCGAAGAGGTGGTCGCCGCTGATCCTGCCGTATCCGCCGTCGGCTCAACCATTGGCGGCAGCATCTGGAGCGGCGCGATCAACAATGGCCGTCTCTGGATTGCGCTGAAACCTTTTGCAGAACGCAAACTCACAAGCGAACAGGTCGTTTCGCGTCTACGCCAATCCGTCAAGACCGTTCCCGGTGCGAGTGTATGGCTATCGGCCGTGCAGGATTTGCGCATGGGTGGACGCAGCAGCCGGTCACCCTTTCAATTCACACTCTGGGGGCCCGACACTGAGGCACTCGACCGCTATGCACCGCTTGTCGAAACCAAGTTAAAAACGATTCCCGGTCTCATCGACGTCAATTCGGATAGGGAACCGAGCGGACTGCAAGCTAATGTGTCTGTCGATCGTGCAGCGGCGGCACGTCTCGGTATCTCGATTCAAGATGTCAGCGCAGCACTCAACAATGCTTATGCGCAGCGGCAAATCTCAACCGTCTACACTCAGCGCAATCAATATCGCGTTGTATTGGAAGTGGGACCGAATTTCCGTCGCGACCCATCCGATCTCGACGCTTTATTCGTGCCGGGTAAGAACGGAACGCAGGTGCCTCTTTCGGCTGTGGCGCGTGTGGAACGCGCGCTAGCTCCGGTGGCTGTGCGGCATCAGGGGCCGTTCCCCGCCATCACGATCAGCTATGCCTTGCGCCCCGGTACATCGATGGATCAAGCCGCGGACCTCGTTCGCAAGGCAGTTCAATCGATGCATCTTCCTGAGTCGATCCGCGCCGATTTCGCCGGCGATGCAAAAGCCTTCCGGCAGAATACAGGTGGGCAACCGTTGCTCATTTTGGCTGCCATCATCGCCGTCTATCTCGTGCTCGGCATTCTTTATGAAAGTCTCATTCATCCGCTGACGATCATCTCGACCTTGCCTGCGGCGGGCTTAGGCGCATTGCTTGCACTCAATGTCGTCGGGTCTGAACTCACGATTATCGCCTTTATTGGGATCATTATGCTGATCGGAATCGTGAAAAAGAATGGCATCATTCTTGTCGATTTCGCCCTCGAGGCACAACGCCATAGCGCATACGATGCCGAGGCTGCTATCATTTCAGCCTGTCGCGAACGATTTCGGCCAATCCTGATGACAACCTTGGCGGCGATGCTCGGTGCTTTGCCGTTGGTGCTGGCGACCGGCGCCGGATCGGAATTACGTCGCCCGCTCGGGATCACCATCGTTGGCGGCCTCGCCGTGTCGCAAATTCTAACTCTCTATACGACGCCGGTGATCTTTATTCTGTTCGACCGGTTGCAGAACTATCTTTCGCGCCGCCGGTCTGCTACGCGCGCGCTGGGCGGCCAGGGAACGCGCTGACTCCGCAATCAAAGAGGCGGTATACCGCCGATGGCGCGCAAGCGCTGGGCTTGCACCTGTTCCATCATTGCATTGGCGGCGCGCGCAATCACAATATCCTCCTGCGTCGGGATCATCATCACTTCGACTGGGGAAAGTGGTGCCGATAATATTGTTTCATGAGCGGCATTGCGCTGCGGATCGATGGCAATACCCATCCACGCCATATCGTCACAGACGCGCGTGCGGATAAGGCACGAATTCTCGCCAATCCCACCGCAAAAAATCAGCGCGTCGAGGCCACCCAAGCTGGCGGCAAGCCCGCCGATCTCGCGGCGAATACGGAAAACAAAATAATCGATAGCGGCCTTGGCGGCAGGATCGTCGGAGGCCTCCAACACACGCATGTCGTTTGACAGACCGGAAAGTCCGAGAAGGCCCGATTGATTGTAAAGAAGGTCGGCAATTGCGTCGGCATTCATTTTTTTCTGCTGCAAGAGGTAAAGAATTACGCCGGGATCGAGTTGACCGCAGCGCGTACCCATAGGCAGGCCATCGAGCGCGGAAAACCCCATGGTCGACGCAATCGATTGACCGTCGCGAATCGCGCATGCAGATGCGCCATTGCCGAGATGACAGACGATGACGCGACCGGCGTGAAGCTCCGGACGGATAACAGCTAATTTCTGCGTTACATATTCATAACTCAAGCCGTGAAAGCCATAACGGCGAATGCCCTCGGCATAGAGCGTAAGCGGTAAGGCAAAGGTATCGTTGACGAAGGGATGGTTGCGATGGAACGCCGTATCGAAACAAGCAATTTGCAACACATCAGGAAATGCCGAACGTGCAGCTCGGATGCCGGCGAGATTGTGAGGCTGGTGCAGAGGTGCGAGCGGCTCAAGTGAAACTAACTGATTGAGGGCCGCGTCGTCGACGAGGATGGGAGCAACGAAATCGGTACCGCCATGCACAACGCGATGGCCGATCGCTACCAAATTCTGCGCCAAGCCCGCCTGCTGCAATATATGGATAAGTTTGCGCAGTACGGTTTCATGCGTCGCGCCTCGCATAGCATCGCCTTTATGCTCTGCAATAAATGCGCCGCTTGCATCCTTGATCGTGAGCGTACAATCGCCGCCAATACGCTCAGCCGAACCCGTGGCGATGGGTGATTCATCCCCCGGTGGAAACAAGGCGATTTTTAGAGAGGATGATCCGGCATTCAGCGTCAGAATGGATCCTTTCACGCCAATGGCTCCTTCATCCGTTGATGATGCAGCACCGCGACTGCACAGGATGCAAGCCGCGACATCGCCGAATCCGAACGTGAATTGAGAATGATCGGTACGCGTGCGCCAAGCACGAGACCCGCGCCTTCAGCGTGGCTGATAAATGTCAATTGCTTGGCAAGCATATTGCCCGCGTCGATGTCAGGCACAACGAGAATTTGTGCGTGGCCGGCCACTTCGCCACGCAAGCCTTTATTGCGCGCCGCTGCGGGATCAACTGCATTGTCCATGGCGAGCGGGCCTTCGACAAAACCACCTTTGATCTGGCCGCGTTCGGCCATTTTCGACAGAAGAGCTGCATCGATTGAAGAGGGGATGGCGGGATTGACAGTCTCCACAGCAGAGAGCACGCCGACACGCGGCGGTGTGCCGTCACCAATCGAAAGCGCAAGGTCGATGGCGTTCTGCACGATGTCTACTTTTGTCAGTAAATCAGGCGTTATATTGATCGCGGCATCGGTGACGAGTAAAGGCTGAGGTAGGCCGGGGACGTCCATCACGAAGATATGCGTGAAGCGACGCCCTATGCGCAGGCCTTCATCCTTGTCGAGCATTGGATGCAGCAAATCATCGGTATGCAACTGCCCCTTCATGACGGCGTCGGCACGCCCGGCGCGCACAAGTTTACACGCGATGCGCGAAGCTTCGAGCGGATTCGATGCCTCGACGATTTCATAATCTGCGAGATCGACCTCGACTGCATGTGCCGCGATTTTTATCTTAGCGGGATTGCCAATGAGGATTGGAACAATCAACCCATCGCGCGCTGCAAGCATGGCGCCACCGAGCGAATTTTCGTCCTCCGGCATCACTACTGCCGTACGCAAAGGTTCGCAGGTCTGAGCGCGTGCGAGAAGTTTTTCGAAATGGCGATGTCGCTGGACGATGAGGCCGGGTATATCCTCGACTTCGGCGATTAGCTTGGCTGTGGGCGCTTGGACATCCGCTTCACCTGAAAGGATGAGTTCGCCATCGGAGGTGCGGTGCACTTCCGTGGCAAGCCGTAATCGCCCATCGCCATTTTTTTCGATGACACGAACACGCGTTTCAAGCTCGTCGCCCGCATAGGCTCGTGCATGGAACTGTAATGTCTGGTGCCGATAGAGGCAGCCCGCACCCGGTAGCGTGGTGCCAAGAACGGCCGAAATCAACGAAGCCACGAACATGCCCGGCGCAACCGGATCGGTATGAGGCACGCCCGGGGTAGGCAAATGCATCGGGTTAAAATTGCCTGAGGACACGGCGAAGACATAGAGATCGTCGGTGGTAATCAGCCTTTTGAGCGTTGCCTCGTCGCCAACCTTGATTTCAGCCAGCGTCCGGTTCTCAAGCTTCATCTTGATGTCATCCTGCTTTTGTCCGCAGCGCTAGACATGCCAGTCCGCAGCCGCTCTGGCGAGAAGGTAGAATTCCTAACCTGAGCCGTCTGCGGGCCTAAGCGCGCAATCCTTCAAACTGGCCAACAAAAAAGGCGCGGACCTTACGATCCGCGCCCTGTTTGTGATCACACTCTCGCTCAGGCGAGATCGAAACGATCAGCGTTCATCACCTTGGTCCATGCCTTCACGAAATCATGAAGGAATTTTTCCTTCGAATCACTCTGGGCATAGAGCTCGGCTATCGCGCGCAATTGCGAATTGGAGCCGAAGACGAGATCCACGCGCGTCGCGGTCCATTTAACCTGGCCGGTCTTGCGGTCGCGCCCTTCGTAATGGTCGGCATCGATCGGCTTCCACTCGGTCGCCATATCGATGAGGTTGACGAAGATATCGTTCGTCAACTGACCCGGACGCGCCGTGAAGACGCCGTGCTTGGATCCGTTTGTGTTGATGTTGATTGCCCGCAGGCCCCCGATCAGCACGGTCATTTCCGGCGCGGTCAGCGTGAGGAGTTGGGCCCGATCAAGCAGCATTTCCTCAGCCGGAACAGAGAACTTGCCCTTCTGATAATTGCGGAAACCATCGGCTTCCGGCTCAAGTACGGAGAAGGATTCGATATCCGTTTGTTCCTGCGACGCATCCATGCGGCCGGGCGTGAACGGAACTTCGATCGTGTGGCCTGCTGCCTTCGCGGCCTGCTCGACGCCAACGCCACCTGCCAGCACGATGAGATCGGCGAGCGAGATTTTCTTGCCGCCCGTAGCCGAAGCATTAAAATCCTTCTGCATGGCTTCGAGAGCCGTGAGAACCTTTGCCAATTTTGCTGGCTCGTTAATCGCCCAATCCTTCTGCGGGGCCAAACGGATGCGCGCACCATTGGCGCCGCCGCGCTTGTCGGACCCACGGAATGTCGAGGCGGAGGCCCATGCGACAGCCACGAGATCGGCCGCTGCAATGTTCGTTGCGACGATCTTTGCCTTCAGAGCAGCGATGTCATTTGCATCGACGAGCTTGTGATCGACGGCTGGGATCGGATCCTGCCAAATGAGCACTTCCTGCGGCACTTCCGGGCCGAGATAGCGCACGCGCGGGCCCATATCGCGATGGGTGAGCTTGAACCAAGCGCGGCCAAACGCATCGGCGAACGCAGCCGGGTTTTCATGATAGCGCTTCGAGATCGCGCCATAGATTGGATCCATACGCATGGCCATGTCGGCCGTGGTCATGATGATCGGCACCTTCTTCGACGGGTCTTGCGCGTCAGGTGCCATATCCTTTTCGGCGAGGTTCTTCGGCGTCCATTGCCAAGCACCGGCGGGGCTCTTCACAAGCTCCCACTCGTAACCGAACAGCACATCGAAATAGCCATTGTCCCATTGCGTCGGGCGCGGCGTCCAAGCGCCTTCAATGCCTGACGTGATCGCGTCCGAACCCTTACCGCTCTTGTAGGAGCTGAGCCAGCCAAGGCCCTGCGCTTCGAGAGGTGCATCTTCCGGATCGGGACCGACGAAAGAGGCGGGACCTGCGCCATGACATTTGCCGAAAGTGTGACCGCCAGCCACGAGAGCCACGGTTTCCTCATCGTTCATCGCCATGCGTGCGAAGGTTTCGCGAATGTCTTTTGCGGATGCGAGCGGGTCGGGATTACCGTTCGGGCCTTCAGGATTGACGTAGATGAGACCCATTTGCACAGCAGCAAGCGGGTTCTCGAGTTCGCGATCGCCTGAATAGCGCTTGTCGCCAAGCCAAGTATCTTCCGAACCCCAATAGATGTCTTCTTCCGGTTCCCACACATCGGCGCGACCGCCGCCGAAACCGAAGGGCTTCAGGCCCATCGACTCAATCGCGCAATTTCCGGCGAGGATATAGAGATCGGCCCACGAAATCTTGTTGCCGTATTTCTGCTTCACCGGCCACAGCAGACGACGCGCCTTATCGAGATTGGTGTTGTCCGGCCAGCTGTTGAGCGGGGCGAATCGCATCGTGCCTGTGCCAGCGCCACCGCGGCCATCGCCCGTGCGATAGGTGCCGGCACTGTGCCAGGCCATGCGAATGAACAGCGGCCCGTAATGGCCCCAATCAGCCGGCCACCATTCCTGCGAATCCTTCATCAACGCGAAGATGTCGTTCTTCAACGCCTGATAATCGAGCGACTTGAAAGCCTCAGCATAGCTGAAGCCCGTGCCCATCGGGTCACCTGCCACCGGGTTCTGATGCAGGATCTTCAGATTGAGCTGGTTCGGCCACCAATCCTTATTGGTGCGACTGCCAAACGTGGTCGTGGCGCGCGAGCCATGCATCACCGGGCATTGGCCGGCATTCTTGGTGTCTGTTCCGTGCATTTGGAATATCCCTGCGATCGAATGAGAGGGTGGAAAACGGCTGCAGCGCCGGAGGAGACCGCGTCTATCTTCCCATACGGCTGCTTAGCAGCAGAGGATCATCAGATAAAGTTGTATTTTCTGATGAAACTCATAAGATTTCCAAATGAAAACCTTAACCCTTAAGCAGTTCCGTTATTTCGAGGCTCTCGCCCAAAACGGCCATTTCGGACGGGCAGCTGAGGCTTGCTCCATTTCCCAACCTGCGCTCTCACTGCAAATTAAAGATCTCGAAGACACGTTGGGCACCCCCCTCTTCGAGCGCGGAGCGCGGCAGGTGCGGCTGACGGCGTTTGGCGATGCGTTTGCAAAACGCGTCCGGGCTATTCTTGGTTCAGTCGACGATCTCGAAGACCTTGCCCGCTCGGCCCGGCGGGAGCCGCTGGCACGTTTGCGATTGGGGGTGATCCCAACAGTGGCACCCTATCTTCTTCCCCGTATTCTCGGCGATCTCAGTCAAAAACATCCTGGACTAGACGTGCATCTGCGCGAGACGATCACGGCTAAGCTTGTGCAGGACCTGAACGCAGGTCGGCTTGACGCGGCCATCGTCGCCTTGCCCGTATCGGAGCCGTCATTCGAGGAAGCGCCATTGCTGCAAGAAGATTTCGTACTGGTCCGCCCCTTAGCGGATGCCGACAAGCCCGCGCCTGATGCTGACGCGCTTAGGACAATGCGGCTTCTGCTGCTTGAAGAGGGTCATTGCTTCCGCGATCAGGCGCTTTCCTTTTGCCAGACCAATTCCGCCCTTCCGCGCGAGATGTTGGAAGGCAGCACCCTCGCCACCCTTGTGCAGATGGTTGGTGCGGGAATTGGCGTCACGCTCATCCCTGAAATGGCGGTGCCTGTCGAGACACGATCAGCCTCTGTCTCCATTGTCCGGTTTCACCGCACGAAGCCGGCGCGGCGTTTGGGCATGATCTGGCGCAAGACAAGCCCGCTCGGCGCACGCTTTCACGCCCTTGCCGCAACATTACGCGCTTCAGCCGAAGCCGCGCGATCCGAACGCATGGGCCAATCTGCATGACGAGCGGGCAAGCCCGGAAGACCTTGCCAATCAACCCCGGCATGCCCACAAAGCTTCCATCTTCGCCTCAATTCGAGTTGAACCATGCGCACCGCTTATGAAACCCTCACCGTCATCCTGGTCGAACCGCATATCCTGCGCGTAACGCTCAACCGCCCTGAGGCGGCGAATGCGTTCAACACCCAGATGAGCCGCGAATTGATGGAATTGTTCGAGGCGTTCCAACTCGATCTTTATGATCTGCGCGCCATCATCGTCACGGGTGCAGGCGAAAAAGCATTCTGTGCTGGCGGCGATCTGAAAGAACGCAAAGGGATGACGGACGCGCAATGGCAGGCCCAGCACGCCGTATTCGAACGGATGGCACGCGCTATTCTGGCCTGTCCGATCCCTGTTATCGCGGCAGTGAATGGTGCGGCCTTTGCCGGTGGCTGCGAAATCGCGGCGCTTTGCGATTTCATCTATGCGTCCGACAATGCGCGCTTTGCACTCACCGAAGTCACGCTCGGCATCATGCCCGGCGCAGGCGGTACGCAAACCCTGTCACGTGCGATTGGCGAACGACGTGCGAAAGAATTAATCCTTACAGGAACTCCGTTCTCGGCTGCAGATGCGGCGCAATGGGGTTTCGTCAATCGAGTTCTTCCGCAGGCCGCATTACTCGATACCGCGATGGAGACGGCGCGGCGCATCGCATCAAATGGCCCCATCGCAGTACGTCAGGCCAAGCAGGCGATCACGCGCGGGCTGCAAATGTCACTCGCCGATGGGCTCGCCTTCGAGATCGAAGCCTATAACCGCATGGTCCCAACCGAGGATCGGCGCGAAGGCATTCTCGCTTTCAACGAAAAGCGGAAGCCGAATTTCCGCGGCGTGTAAAACAAAGACATACCGGATCAAAAGCAGGGGTGAAACTTCATGCAAATCAATCTTACCGGGCGCAATGCGCTCGTTCTCGGGGGCAATAAAGGCATCGGATTTGGCATTGCGCGCGGCCTTGCCGAAGCCGGCGCGCAGGTCATCTTGACGAGCCGCTCGCTCGGCGATGCCGAGGCCGCAGCAACCAAGATCGGCGCAAGCGGACTCGCCTGCGATACGGGCGCACCGGAATCGGTCAGCGCATTGTGCGCGGTGATGGATAAGGTCCAGGGCGGAATCGACATTCTCGTACTTAACAGCGGCGGCCCGCCGCCCGGGAGCGCGATGGGTGTTTCATCCGAGCAATGGCGCGCGTCATTTGAGAGTATGTTTGTTGGCCTCGTTCGCGTCGCCGATCATCTACTTCCCAGCATGCGCGCCAAAAAGCATGGGCGCATTCTGAGTGTGATTTCATCGGGCGTGATCGAGCCCATCCCGAACCTCGCCATTTCAAACGCGTTCCGCCCGGCCTTGACCGGATGGATGAAAACGCTCTCGAACGAAGTCGCCAAAGAGGGCGTGACCGTCAATGCGATTGCGCCGGGCCGAATTGAGACGGATCGCCTGCTGCAGATCGATACAGCCAACGCCACCAAGCAAAGCAAGAGCATGGACGAAATTCGCGCCGCTGCGATGGCGCGCATTCCCGCGGGGCGTTACGGCACGGTCGATGAATTCGCCGCCGCAGCGGTGTTTCTCGCCAGCGACCAAGCTTCATTCATGACGGGCTCGATCATTCGCGTCGATGGCGGCCAAATCGCCAGCACGATGTGAAATGGAAGAAATGCGTGGCGGCCGCACCTACGGCCGCCACGGATACAATCCCGTCCTATGCAGCTGCATGGTGGACAATGCTATGGGGCTGCAACACGCTTCCGGTAATTCCGCAGGCCGACCGGATACGCTCGAGAGCGGCTTCGCTGACTTCAAATAAACCTGCATAAGTCATGCAGACGCCGATCCGGCGCGGCTCGCCGATCAACTCCGCCGGATAACCTGCCATTCTCAGAACGCGCACCATCCGCGCATCAAAAACGGATACAATTTCGGTCAAGCCTGCCTCAAGCCCCGTTTCAACCAGACCTGCAAGCAACTCGCCCGTGACATAGGATATTGCTTTTCCTGGCAGGGGCGCAGCCGCCTCCGGGTCCATCGAAAACCGCGAACTTTCCCAGATCGTTGCACTTTCAACGGCAAGGCCATTTGGTAGTAAATCTGAAAAGACGTCGCGCAGCATATTCGGACCTGTCGACGGAAGAAGACGCAAGGACCCACGCAACCGTCTGGTTACATCATCGATTGAAATCAAGTAGAGCGGATTTTCTTCGTCGAAGCGATCGATTTCCATTCCGTCGTGGACCTCGACGTCCCAACCAAGACGCTCTTTAAAGACGCGCGCACGCTGGCGATACATTTCATTCACCAGAACGCGATGCTGATCGCGCTCGGAACCGTTCACAAGTAAAATCATTGGTGCCTCCTCAATTGCAGAGGACGCCATTGTGCGAGTAAGATTTATTTTGCGTAACTGCCTGTTGCGCCGGATTGCCGAATCAGTTGCGCTCAAAATATCATTAAATTTTGACTCCTTGATGCAAGATATTCATCGCGACACCCTTTGCGACAGCCTCCGTGATATTCATGGCTCCGAGTTTGTGGCGCGCAACGTCGAGATAAAATTTAACCGTCCGTTCGGAGAGGCTGAGGATGGTTGCAATTTCACCGAATGTCTTGCCTTTCGCCGCCCAATACAGGCATTCCCGTTCGCGCCGTGACAATTTGACGGGACGGAAGAAGCGGCTTTCGGCGCGCAAGATCAGTTCATGGAAGCAGAAGGAGAGAATTTGAAAATCCCGCATGCAATGCTTGCGCAGAGAAAGCCATTCGCGGTCGGTGCAATCTTGCGTGATAGAAAAGAGCGCCGTCTCGCCGTGTCGCCCGCGAATTGGAAACGACAAGCCGTGCCGTCCTACGCCAAAATCCCGCGCCTCGCCAAAAAAATTGAATACCTTTCTGTTTTCAATAGGGATCATTGACCAATCGAGTGGCATAAGGCTGCGCATAGCTGAGGGAAGAACAGGATCCACGTCGAAATAATTTTCCTGACAATAATGATGAACCCAATCGTTGGAATAGGTCACAGCAATATAAGGGCGGCTGTTGTCTGTCAGGCCCGGAATATTAATGCCGAGATAAGCGGCATTCTTCAGCCCGTAACGCTCGACAAATGCTTTGAGCATCGTGTGCCCGTCAGATACCGACGAGACCTCTTCAATTTGATCGACCAGATTGAAAAAAGCGTTTTCGAACGCCTCAATGGGCGAATGGTCGTTCATGGCTGGACCCTCGTGAAACCAATCAATCTTTGCGCAATATCAGGCTTAAAAACCCAACTAGAGCATTTTTTATCACGAATCCTAATTGGCAACAACACGATGCAGGCTTTGCATCTAGAGGTTGTATTCACTGAAAGGCACAATCGATTGATCTGGCACGCTGAGGCTGGCATTGTCGGCGCTAATTACGAAGGAAAAGCGTGTGATCCTAGCGTGCGGCGAAGCCTTGATGGATGTCTTCCTAAGGCAAGGTGGCGGACTTGCACGCCCTGCCGTTTTTGCCATGGGCGGATCGCCGTTCAACGTTGCTGTCGCGTTAGCGCGGCAGGGCGTCAAAGCAGGCTTCTTTGGCGGCCTTTCCGGCGATGCCTTCGGGCAAATGCTGCGCGGGATCCTCGACGCCGAAGGCATCGATCACACGCTGTCCCCACCGCTGCCCTTTAAGACGACTTTGGCGATCGTTTCGCGCGATAATATAGGCCAACCTTCCTATGACTTCCGCGGGCAGGAGGGTGCCGACATCATGTTCGGTGCCTCTCATGTGCCGGAAACGCTTCCAGACGCTTATAGGGCCATCGTCCTATCGTCTTATCCGATGGTGGTGGAACCGGTTCGGCATGCCATGCTGGCCATAGCGCAGCTCGCAGCACGCGACCGGCTCGTCAGCATCGATGTCAACTACCGGCCGGCACTCGTTGGATCGAGTTTACTTTGGGCGGAGCGCTTTGCGCCCTATGAGCCGCTCGCGACCATCATGAAGGCCAGCGAAGAAGATATCGCGCTTGCCTATGAAGGGCGGCGTACGCCGGACGCGGCGGCAGCGCACTGGCTCGCGCGCGGTGCGGCGCTCGTGCTCATCACGCGGGGGGCAGATGGCGCTTCCGCCTACACGGCGGGCGGCTCTCTTCATGCCGCCGCGCCGCGCGTCGCGGTGGTCGATACGGTCGGCGCGGGCGATTGCTTCCATGCCGGGTTTCTGGCGGCGCTCGATCGCCTCGGCGCGCTGTCGCGCGATGGGATTGAGACGCTGTCAGCGGTGAACTTGCAAGCCTGCCTCATCCGCGCCATTGCTGCAGCATCGCTCAATGTGACGCGGGAAGGGACCGACCCGCCTACTGCTGCCGCAATCGATGCCGCCCTCGCTGTGCAAGATACGGGAATGCCATCATGAAACGTGCCGCTGTAGACCAAACCTTTGCCGCGCTTGCCGCCAATCGCGCCGCGCATAAAGGCCGGACCATTACCTCCTTGTTTGAGGACGCGGATCGCTTTTCTCGTTTTTCGGCGCGGCAGGACGATCTCATACTCGATTATTCAAAATGCGCTCTTGATGGTCCGGCGCTCGATCTCCTGCTGCGGCTTGCCCAAGCGGCTGATGTCGCGGAGCAACGCGATGCAATGCTGGCAGGCGCGGTTTTCAACAACACCGAAAAGCGAGCCGTTCTGCACACCGCTTTGCGCGGTGGCGCAACGGTGGCCGACGTGGCGATCGCACGCGATGTGGCCGCGACGCGCGGTGCATTCTGCGCTTTTGCGGAGGGGATACGCTCAGGTCGTATTGCTGCGGCAGACGGCAAGCCCTTCACCGATGTCATCAATATCGGGATTGGCGGATCGGATCTCGGCCCTGTGATGGCGACGCTGGCACTCGCGCCCTATCATGACGGACCGCGCTTGCATTTCGTATCGAACATCGATGGATCGCACATCGCTGATACGCTGAAAAAGCTCGATCCGGCGCGCACTTTATTGATCATCGCGTCGAAAACCTTCACCACCATCGAAACCATGACGAACGCGCAGACGGCGCGACGCTGGTTGGTTACGCATTTAGGCGAAAGCGCCGTGATCGCCCATTGCGTCGCCGTCTCCACAGCACTGGACAAGGTCGCGGCGTTCGGCATTGCGCCTGATCGCGTGTTCGGTTTCTGGGATTGGGTTGGCGGGCGCTATTCGCTCTGGTCGGCCATCGGTCTACCGCTTGCCATCGCGATTGGTGAAACTCGGTTCAATCAATTTCTTGCGGGCGGCCAAGCGATGGATGCGCATTTCCGCACCGCGCCCTTCGCGCAGAATTTACCAGTGCTGCTTGGCTTGATTGGGCTCTGGCATCGCGATGTCTGCCTCTATCCCGCGCGCGCCATCATTCCCTACGACCAAAGGCTCGCGCGCTTTCCGGCCTATCTGCAACAGCTCGACATGGAGTCGAACGGCAAATCGCTCGACCGCGATGGCATGCCGGTGACACGCCCAACCGGTCCCCTCGTGTGGGGCGAACCGGGTTCGAATTCGCAACATGCCTTTTTCCAATTACTCCATCAGGGAACCGATACGATCCCGGTCGAGTTTTTGATTGCAGCGGAAGGGCATGAGCCCGATCTCCAGCACCAGCACGCCATTCTCATCGCCAATTGCCTTGCGCAATCGGAAGCCTTGATGCGAGGCCGCACACAGGCAGAGGCTGAGGCGGCCATGCTCAAACAGGGGCGCACAGCCGAAGAGGCCCAGCGGCTCGCGCCGTTCCGGTCTTTCCCCGGCAATCGTCCTTCGGTGACCATCGCCTATCGCAGGCTCGATCCGTTCACACTTGGCCGGTTGATTGCCCTTTATGAACATCGGGTCTTCGTCGAAGCGGCCGTGTGGAATATCAATGCTTTCGACCAATGGGGGGTCGAGCTCGGTAAGGAACTGGCGACCGCCCTTCTGCCTGCGGTGCAAGGAATTGAGAACGATGCACCCGCGGGAACTGCCGGACTTCTTGCGGCCATTCACTCCCTGAAGTGAGCTTTTTCTGGCTTTTGGCGACATAAAGGCGTAAGCTTTATATGTGTGGGCGTTGCGCGCCCCGCTAAAACTTCATCGCGCGGCCACTTCACTTTGTGGCCTTGGCCCGCTGCCCCTTCTCTTTTCCGACCGTCAGGCTTTCCGTGTCCTTTGCTTCCGTCCATCCGGCGCTTGCCCGTGCGCTTTCCGAGCGCGGCTATCTCGAACCCACCCCTGTCCAAGCTGCCGTCATCGCACCCGAATTGCTGAGCAGGGACATTCTGGTCTCGGCGCAGACAGGCTCAGGCAAAACCGTGGCCTTCGGCATCGCTATGGCCGCAGACCTTCTTGGCGAGAATGAAAGATTTAGCCGCGCCGGTGCGCCGCAAGCGCTCGTGATCGCACCTACGCGCGAACTGGCGCTGCAGGTCGAACGCGAACTCGCCTGGCTTTACGAGCCAGCGGGCGCACGTATCGCAACCTGCGTCGGCGGCATGGATGCGCGGCGCGAACGCCGCCGCCTTGAAGACGGCGTTCACATCGTCGTCGGCACGCCGGGACGTTTGCGTGACCATCTGGAACGCGGCGGGCTCGATCTGTCGGCGCTTGATGTTGTCGTCCTCGACGAAGCCGATGAAATGCTCGACATGGGCTTTCGCGAGGATCTCGAATTCATCCTCGACGCCATGCCGAAGACGCGGCGCACATTGATGTTCTCTGCCACGCTGCCGAAGGGCATTGTCGCGCTCGCCCAGAATTATCAGAACAATGCGCAACGTATCGCCGTCAAAGGCGCGGCGGGTGGCCATGCCGATATCGAACACCGCGCCTATCGGGCGCGCGCCAATGAAATCGAATTCGCAGTCGTCAATCTCTTGCGCTATTTCGAAGCACGCACGGCCATTGTGTTCATGAACACGCGCGAGGCTGCGCGCCATTGCCATGCGACGCTCACAGAACGCGGCTTCTCATCTGTCCTTCTGTCAGGCGAACTCAGCCAGCATGAACGCAACCAATCGATGCAGGCTTTGCGCGATGGCCGGGCGCGTGTCTGCGTTGCGACCGACGTGGCTGCGCGCGGAATTGACCTACCCGATCTCGGCCTCGTGATCCACGCCGATCTACCGCACGATGCCGAAGCTTTCCAGCACCGCTCGGGCCGCACAGGTCGCGCAGGTCGAAAGGGCATCAGCGCGATCATCTGCTCGACATCGCGGCGCTATAAGGCCGAAAGACTCCTGCGTGATGCCAATATATCGCTGCAATGGCAAGCGCCTCCAACCGCTGAAGATATTCGCGAACTTGATGAAGCGCGTCTCCTCAACGACCCTCTCATCACCGAGCCGATGGCGGATGAAGACCGCGCCATGGCGCGCACCTTGATGAACGAGAAGACAGCGGAAGAACTCGCTGCCGCTCTTGTGCGCGTCTATCGTGCACGTCTGCCTGCCATCGAAGATATCAGCGATCCGGGTGAAATCAACGAGCGCCGCCGGCGCGACGATCCGCGCGACAAGCGCAATAGTCGTGACAATCCTCGCGAGCGCCGCCAAGAGCGCGGCGAGCGTAATGAGCGCGGCGAGCGGCATGAACGGCCTGAGCGTGGGCCGCGTCGTGAGTTTGAAGATCGCGAAGCTCCACGGCCGAAGCGGCCCCGCATGGAGGGCGGTGTGTGGTTTAAACTCGATCTTGGACGTACAAAAAATGCCGATCCGAAATGGCTCGTGCCGTTGATCTGCCGCCGTGGCGACATTTCCAAATCTGATCTCGGTTCAATCAAGATTTTCGACCGCGAAACATTTTTCGAAGTCTCAGCCGATGCGGCTGAAAGTTTTGCGCTTGCCGCCAAACGGCCCGATCCGGAAAACATCCGTATCTCGCCATCAACCGGTCCAAGCGATGCGCAGTTCGAGCCGCGCCGCAAGGACAAGCGCGACGATGAACGCGGCGAAAACAAGCGCCCCTTCAAAGAGCGCGATGGCGGCAAGAAATTCAAGAGCGACGGCGCCAAAGGCAAAGACTTTAAGAACAAGGACCTCAAAGGCAAGCGCGACAAGAGCGAAGCGCACCCCGCCGCACGTCGTATCAAGAAAAACGACAAGAAGCGCGATCAGTGATCAACGGTTTGTGAGAAGCGCAACAATGCCATCGGCGGCGAGCGCCGCCGTGGCAAAACAGCCTTGCAGCAAATAGCCACCCGTTGGCGCTTCCCAATCCAGCATTTCGCCCGCTACGAAAACGCCGGGTCTGGCTTTCAGCATCAGGTGCGCATCGATCGCGCCGCGCGCGATACCGCCCGCCGATGAAATGGCTCGATCAAGCCCGGCAAGGCCCTTCACATCGAGCGGCACACGCTTGATCCGTGCTGCCAGACATTGAGCCGTGCTTGGCAAAGGCCCAGCCTCACGCAACACAGCCTGCATCGCAGGCGTCAATCCAGACTGCGTGAGACGCTTCGCCATGGATGCGCCCTTGCGTGCAGTATCGAGCTTTTGTGTGAGGACCGCTTCAGCAAGATCGGGCCGCAGATCGATTGCGACACGCGCATCGCCCTTGGCGAGAGCGGCGCGCAGGCGGGCGCCCAGCGCATAGATCGGCCCACCCTCAAGACCCGTCTCAGTGAGCATGGCGTCACCGCGCGTTGTCTCCGCGCCAATCGTGAGCGCAATGCGCTTGAGCGGTGTGCCCGCAAAGCGCCGGACGTGGTCGGTCCAATGGACCAGCCAACCGGCATTGGCCGGCACAAAGGGAAGTATCTCGACGCCATGGGCGCGCAGACCGGCCACCCAGCCGCCATCGGCCCCCAAACGCGGCCATGATGCGCCACCAAGGGCCAGCAATACGCCATCCGCTGCAACGCGGACTTCGCCATCGGGCGTTGTAAACAGGAGGGCTCCATCTTCGCCAAAGCCGCGCCATTCATGCCGTGTACGCAGACTTACGCCCAAGCCATCCAACCGCCTTAGCCATGCACGCAGAAGCGGCGAGGCCTTGAAGCTTTTCGGGAAAACGCGCCCGCTCGTGCCGGTGAAGGTCTCTTCGCCAAGCCCATGCGCCCATTGCCGCAATTCATCGGGCGAGAAGCGGGCCAAAGCGCGCTGGAGAAGCGGCCGCGCCTCACCATAGCGGGCGAGGAAGGCATCAACAGGTTCGGAATGGGTGAGATTGAGCCCGCCCCGCCCCGCCATCAAAAATTTGCGCGCCGGCGACGGCATCCGGTCATAGACCGTCACCGAAAACCCCTTTTCGGCGAGGCATTCGGCGGCGAAGAGCCCCGTTGGACCCGCACCCACTATGGCGACCGATGCTGATTTCAAAAGTGGCGGCCCCGCTTGGTAACCAAACCGTAAACGAGGAGGTGACCTCGTATGAAAAGGGTGACTATCATAGGTTAATGGAAAAAGCGCCCCTGGCGGCGCGACCAGTCAGACAGGATGTTACCATGAAGAAACTCGCCTCCGCCTTGGTTTTGGCCTCGGCCCTCGCGCTCGGCGCGTGCCAGCAATCGATCACGGCCAAGGAAAACCTGCTGACGGCAGCCGGTTTCGTCATCAGCCCGGCCGACAGCCCGGCCAAGGTCGCGGCGATCAAATCGTTGCCGCCGAACAGATTTGTCCAACAGACGAAGGATGGCAATCCGATCTGGCTTTATGCCGACCCGATCGTTTGCCAATGCCTCTATGCCGGCAACCAGACCGCGTATCAGAATTACCGCCAGATGGTCTTCCAGCAGAACCTCGCCAATGAGCAGCAGGTGACTGCCATGATCAACCAAGAAGCGTCTTGGGATTGGGGCATGTGGGGCTGGGGCGGCCCGCAACCTTGGATCTGGTGATCCTTTCACCGTTTTCGGCTGACCTCCGGACCAAAGCCCCGTTGCGATCCGCAGCGGGGTTTTCGTCATCAGGATGTGCTGAAACAGCACGCAGAATCGGCTAGGTCTCAGACCCATAAGGGGGATCATCCATGCTGACCATCTACGGTATTCCACGTTCTCGCGCTTTTCGTCCGCTTTGGACGGCCCATGAATTGGGTATCCCTTACACACTCCATCCTGTCGACATGCGTGCGGGCCAGCAGAAAGAGCCTGCCTTTCTGGCGATCAATCCGAATGGCCATGTTCCGGCCATTACAGATGGTGATCTTGTAATGTGGGAATCACTCGCCATCGACCTTTATCTCGCCAAGAAGCATGGCGGCCCCTTGGCCCCGAAATCCGTCGAGGAAGACGGGTTGATGACGATGTGGAGCTTCTGGGCGGTGACGGAAGTTGAAAGCCAAGCCTTGCAGATCCTCTATCACCGTGCGCTTAAGCCGGAAGCTGAGCGTGAACCGCACAAGGCTGACGAGGCGGTCGAATTGCTGCGCAAGCCGACGGCTATTCTGGAAGCCGAACTCAAGAAGCGCGGCGGCTACCTTGTCGGCGATCGCTTTACCATTGCCGACCTCAATGCGGCGTCCGTTTATTCATATGCGAAACCCGCGCCCGAACTCTTTGCCGATGCACCGACGGTTCTGGCGTGGCTCGATGCCGCGCTCGCCCGCCCCGCCGCATTGGCTGCACGCAATGGCTGAGCCTGCCCTTATTCTGCCGTCTATGGACGGCAGAACCCTTAGCAGCCGAGATGTGGAATCCGCATGGACCAGTCGCGTTCACCCTCACCGGAGACTGAAGTCCGCAGCGCTGTCATGCGCGCGCGTTTTCAGAAACTCGGAACGATTGCAAGCGCGATCCTGTTTGTCGCATCGCTCGTGGTACTTTGGCACATCGTGTCCGAGGTCGGGGTCGAAGGGATTCGCAATGCACTTGCGAATGCCAATCGCGAACAATTACTGATCGCCGCTGGATTTACGGCTTTAAGCTATCTGTTCCTGACCTTCTACGATGTGCTGGCGCTGCGCCAATTGCAGATTACGATGCCCTATCGCACCAAAGCCTTGGGCTCCTACACAAGCTTTGCCATCTCGTTCACGCTTGGATTTCCGCTCATCACGGCGGCGACAGTGCGTTATTGGATCTATTCACGTCACGGCGTCTCAGCTGCGAAAGTCGCATCGATCACGCTGATTGCAGGCGTGACATTCTGGCTTGGCATGGCGCTTGTCATCGCGTTTGGGCTACTGGCCGAAACCGGCGCGATCGGCGGCATCAATCATCTGCCCTCAAAAATGAATCAGTTGATCGGCGTCGCCGTTCTAGCCGTGATCCTTTTTTATCTCGTCTGGGTGGCGCAAAAACGCCGCGCAGTGCGCGTGCAAAAATGGCTGATCGAGTTGCCAAGCCTGAAAGTTACGCTGGTGCAATTGGCGCTTGGTGCGGCCGATGTCTGTGCCGCTGCGACGGTACTCTATGTGTTGTTACCCGCCGGCCATAACATCGAATTTCCGATGTTCGCTGCGGTTTATGCGTTTGCCTGCATCCTTGGCATTGCCAGCCATGCGCCAGGCGGGCTCGGCGTGTTCGAGGCGACGATGCTGCTCGCTTTTGCTTGGGTGCCGCAAAATGCGATGCTTGGTGCCTTGTTCCTGTTTCGCGTGATCTATTATCTGGCACCCTTCATGTTGGCGCTGGCACTTTTGGGCGCCTATGAAATCGCGCGCCATCTGAAAACCTATCGCGAACGCGAGGCACAGGAGCGGGAATGATCGACGTTTCAGCCCTTGCGCTTCTGGAGACAGCGCCTGATCCACTTGTGATCGTTGACGTGCGTGGTCATGTCACAGAAGCGAATGGCGCAGCGCGGGCACTTTTCCCGGGCTTGCAAAATGGACGTCCCTTTGCTTTTGCAATTCGCAATCCCGCTGTCCTTGATGCCATTAACGCAGTCCTTGCCGGCGAGGCCATCCGCGAAACGGAATGGGAAGAGCGCCGCCCTGTTGAGCGCGCCTATTATGTCCGCGTTGCTGCGCTTGGTGGACAGGCCGCACGCGCATTGCTCGCTTTTCGTGATCTTTCAGAGGCCCGCCGGATCGAGGCTATGCGTGTCGATTTCATCGCCAATGCAAGCCACGAATTACGTACACCGCTCGCCTCTGTGCTTGGTTTCATCGAGACCCTGCAAGGCCCGGCGCGCGACGATGCAAAAGCGCGCGAGCGATTTCTCGCTATTATGCAGACACAAGCGCAGCGCATGGCGCGGCTGATCGATGATCTCCTGTCACTTTCGCGCGTTGAAATGCGTGAGCACCAGACGCCATCCGACAAGCTGGATCTCACTGCACTCATTCAGCAAATTGGGGATGGCTTGAGGCCCCTCGCCGCAGAGCGTGCAGTCACGCTGGAGACCGCACCATGCGACCCAGTGATGGTCGCGGGCGACCGGGACGAATTGCTGCGCGCCATTGAGAATCTGGTCGAGAACGCCATCAAATACGGTGCGAGCGGCGGCAAGGTGCTTATCAGCATCGAAACGCAGCGCGGCCAAGCGGTCCTCTCAGTGCAGGATTGGGGGCCGGGTATTTCACCCGACCATTTGCCGCGCCTGACGGAGCGATTCTATCGCGTCGACGTTGCGGAAAGTCGCGACAAAGGTGGGACCGGCCTAGGCCTCGCCCTCGTCAAGCACATTGCCGCCCATCATCGCGGCAAATTGCAGATTGAAAGCCGTAAAGGCGAAGGCGCAACCTTCAGGTTGGCACTTCCGCTTTATCAACAGGGCGACTAGGTTCGGCCGCTAGCCCTATGGGCAGTCATCGATACGTCATATATTTTTCATACACATCCATTGCAAAGAAGTCTTAAGGGAGACAAACCGTGAGCTTTATATCTCGTTTGAGCGGCCTTGTTGCGGTTGCGGCCTTTGTTGGCCTTTCGCAACCTGTTGCAGCGACTGACATTTCTGGCGCTGGGGCGACATTTCCGTTTCCG
>Ga0214917_10000267_pt1 | contig 66890 bp, 56 predicted proteins | sample LL_1208_BB_MetaG_FD_177983 | JGI IMG/M metagenome (GOLD analysis project Ga0214917, IMG submission 177983) | Freshwater microbial communities from Lake Lanier, Atlanta, Georgia, United States - LL_1208_BB | ecosystem: Environmental > Aquatic > Freshwater > Lake | place: USA: Georgia | collected... | reverse complement strand
AAATACTGATAGGCTTTGTCTCGGGCTGCCGCTAGCGTTTCAGCCATGGCGCCTACTCCCAAGACTCGGCCGCCCCGAGTAACGAGTTCGTTTTTCTCCTGTCCCACTCCACCAAAAAATAAAAAAGCCTCTTTCGAAAGTTGTCTGGTGCCTGTGATCCGTTGACCCAGTTGCGGAGCTTGAGGATATCCTGGTGCGCAGGCAACGACGTAAACAGAGTGACGTGCATCCCATTTTGGAAGCGAGATGCGCTGAAGATCCCCGGAGGCAGTTGCCTGCAAGAGCTGTAATAAAGAACTCGTCAGTCTAGGGAGAACGGCTTGTGTTTCCGGATCCCCCATGCGCGTGTTGATTTCCAAAACCCGGGGCTGGTGGTGTTCATCTATCATTAACCCTAAAAAAAGCACTCCTCGAAAATTAAGCTGACGTTTTTGAATATTTTGCAAAAGAGGATCAACAATCCGCTGATGGATTGTTTTCTCCAATTCAGCATGGACATGAGGGGAAGGTGAGATAGCTCCCATGCCCCCCGTATTGGGACCTTGATCCGCATCAAAAACACGTTTGTGATCGGTAGCAGTGGCTAGAGGGATGAACGACCGCCCATCGCAAAATCCGATATAACTGATTTCTCTTCCTGGTAAAAAATCTTCCGCTAATACCCGTTGATTACTTGTTCCAAAAAGATGATCTTTCCAAACTGCGCGAGCAAAAGCTTCAACCTCTTTTTTTGAATGGGTAATCACCACTCCTTTACCACTGGCTAATCCATCCAGTTTCAATACCCACGGAGTGTGGTCGGGGTGGGGCGATTTCAATAAAGCCGCTTCCGATTCAAATATCTGAAAAGGAGCTGTAGGAATTCCGGCTTCAACTAAGAAATGCTTTGCGAATATTTTACTCGTTTCCAGTTGAGCAGCTTCCCGGTTAGGACCGACTACGGCAATCCCAGCTTTTCTGAAACAATCTGCGTAGCCCAGTTCTAAGAAGCTTTCAGGACCAATCACCACGAGCCCTATGGAGTCCCGGTGTGCCTGAATTACGAGCTCTTCACGGGATAAATGCTCTGGGAAATGAGAAAATCCTTCCAGGCGGGTTCCGGCATTGCCCGGAAATAGCCAAATGTGGTGACACTCCCCTTGGTGTTTCAATTTCCAAGCAAGGGCATGTTCCCTGGCGCCAGAACCAAGTATCAGTACGTTCAAAAGAGCACTCCTTAAGAACTCAGAGTTCCTGTAGCGCCTTTATAGCAGGAATATAATTGGGGTGGTAGGACAGGATGGTTTGGATCTCGCGATTAGCTTCTTCTTTCTTGTTCTGAACTTTGTAAAGTTTATATTGAAGGAGATGCGCAGCGGCTGATTTGGGTTCCGCTAAAAGTGCGGAATTGAGATCCACTTGGGCTTCCGATAAGTTCCCAAGGCGACTTTTCGCTTCTGCTCGAATCACATAGCCGTAAGGCCCAAACTCACTTAAATTACCCCCGAGGCGGACTAGGGATCTACGTAAATCATCATTTTTGGGTTCTGAACGAAGCAGCGCCCCTAAGGCGATCACTCGATTCATGAGGCCCCCCTTGTCGGCAAGCATTTGAAGCCGTTGGTTTTCCACTGGACCATTCCCATTCATGAGGAATGCAATAAAAGTGGTTCCCAATTCTTTTTCATCTTCGCGCGTGTTTCCCATTACCTGGGAAAAGACGTTCAAATATTCCTTATAATCAACCCCCTCTTGGTAAAAGCCCCAGGGGGCAGGGCTAAAGATTTCAAACAGCGGATCTCGGGTAAGCATTTTTCTAAGCGTGAGCCGGGCCTCGTTGTAATCCCGCGAACCCAAGAGGAACAGAGAGTAATAAATATAGCTCAACCAGCGATCGGGTGAAGCATCAATTGCCAAGCGAAAAGAAGCTCGAGCTTCTTCTCTTTTTCCCAACTCCGTCTTAGCAAATCCTTTGTAGATATGAATGAGCCATAAATCGGGTACTTCAACTTCGGCAAGCTGCAAATAATCTAGGGCATGAGCGTAGCGTTGTTGTTTGATATAAGTTCGGCCTAAGTTGAATCGGGTTGCTGGATCGTTAGGACTCAGTTGCAAGGATTCCAAAAAATGGCTCTCGCCAAAGTCATCTTCCTCATTGGCTAAAAGAGAGTAGCCGTACCACAAATGGGCTTTGGCTTTTAAAGGATTGCTGACTTGGCTCGTGAGTACTTTGTCTAAGTGAGAGCGCGCTTGATCATGGTTGTGATTTTCCATGATTAAAAGAGCTGCATAGGGGATCAAGTAATCCAATTCAGAGGGACGCCCCTGATGGTAGAGCGAAAGTTCCTCTAGTGCTTTTGCAGTTTCATTTCTTCCGATCAACTCGTAAATATTTCTCAGAAAAGGAGTATCTGAGGCGACTCCTAATTTAGTAGCCAGAGAGAGCGTGGGGCTTGAGCGCTCCTTAGGAAGCATTTGAAAAATGAAAACGATGACCAGTGCAAGAAAGATTGCGGTGAGCAAGGGACTTTTTTTCTGCAAAATGCGGGACTGTTTTTTAAGATGCTCAGGAGAAGTGAGTGGGTGGGGTTGCGACCATGGCTCATGAGCAACTACGGATCGAGAACGTAAAGGTTCTCCTTGGATGATTTCCACTGGAGTAAAACTGCGAGTCGGAGTGGGTGTGTTTGTAGATGAGGGACTGGGAGTGATGAGCTCTTCACTGTCCTTTGATAAGTTGATAGTTCGAGTATTGAATTGGGCACTGGTGCGAGTGACTTCATCAAAATCATGATTCAAAAGTGTTCTCGCCGAAATCCAGGGACGTCCCGGCGATGCGATTTCATCTTCGGTGCCGAAAGTATTTTGTCGGAGTTGATCATACAACTCTTGTTGGTTGAAGGGTCCGAGCACTTGACGAGAACGCGTTCGAACCAACCAGTTTCTGTTCATGCGAAACTTATCGGCTTTCCCGAAGGTAAAACTAAGGAAGACCAACGCTCTGTATCAGTGCCTGAAATGACGCTGCCCGGTAAAAAACAAGGGGAAGCCAAACTCCTCGCAGGCTTGGATTACCTCCGCATCTCTCTGAGAACCGCCTGGCTCCACGATCGCAAGAATAGGAAGCCCTTGGAGGGCCTCAATGCTGTCTCGAAAAGGGAAAAACGCATCGGAAGCTAAAACGGCCCCCTGGAGCTTGGGACGGGCTTTTTGTACGGCCAGATTCAAAGCGTCTATTCGACTGACTTGACCCCCACCAATTCCCACGGTCCTTTGATCTTGGACAATCACGATGGCATTCGAACGCACATGCTTGCAGATTTTCCAAGCGCCTTCGATATCATTTTGTAAACGGGGGGTAAGCTCCTGGTGGGAGGTCATCGGTTTCAAAGTCACTGAAGTTCCCCCAGAGTCTCTCTCTTGAACCAAAAAACCCCCAAGGGCAGGGCGGATTTCAAAGCTTGAGAAAAAAGGTTTCTGCCACTGAATGAGTCGGAGATTTTTCTTCCGATTGAGAACATCCAAAGCCGAATGCTCGAACGAGGGTGCTATGATCACTTCCAAGAAAATTTCGCTGAGTGCTTGAGCACTGACACCATCCACCGGTTGGTTCGTAGCCACAATGCCACCAAAAGCACTCTTGGAATCGGCTTCCAGCGCTTGCTGAAAAAGTTCCGAAACTCTTTTTTGGCCCCAGGCAACTCCGCAAGGGTTGTTGTGTTTAATAATCGCTAAGCACGGTTCTGAAAATTCGGCCACAAGTTGGCTGGCCGCTTCGACATCGAGTAAGTTGTTATAAGAAAGTTCTTTCCCTTGAAGCAATTGCCAATCCGGGACTCCACACCACGATGCTTTTTGATGGGGATTTTCTCCGTAGCGGAGAGGTGTTTGTGGCGAAAGCCGGACTTGCTGTGGCAGGGTGGATTTATGCCATTCCTCAAAAATGGTGAGATCATATTCGGCAGTTCTTCGAAAACTTTGCATAGCCCAAAAATGACGCTCACTCAGAGATACCGAGGGTTGGCTTTCTGTTGATTGAAGAAAAAGAGGGTAGTCTTCCGGTGAAGAAAGTACGGTTACTCGTTCATGGTTTTTTGCTGCTGCTCGGATGAGACTTGGACCGCCGATATCAATCCACGGAACTTGAGTGGCGATCGCTGTCCCCCGAAATTTTTCAAAAGGATACAAATTCACAACCACGAGATCAAACAACAACATCTGGTGGCTCTCGAGTTGAGCCAGGTCTTCAGGGTGATCTTTTCGTGCAAGGAGCCCTGCAAAAATTTTGGGATGGAGTGTTTTCACTCGGCCATCCAAAATTTCGGGAAACCCTGTGAGTGCCTCAACGGGGGTCACTGGGATTCCCCAGTTTTCCAGGGTCGTGGCGGTGCCTCCCGTAGAAAAGATTTGAGTTCCCCAGCTTTGGAGGCGTCGACAAAGGGCCTCTAACCCCGTTTTATCGGATACGCTGATTAAGGCTCTACGAATCGGTATCCGGGTCTCTTCCAAAGGGTGCTCCCTCCTGTGGGTGGAGTGGCTAGTAAACACGAAGGGTCAGAGGGGCGTCAACCTGCTTTGAGACCCCTACCTCTGCTTTGCCTTCTTTCGCTGGACCTGCTAAGTTTTGCCTTTCGGAGGGAGCTATGGCTGAGTTTTATAACAATATTCTTCAAGCGATTGGGAATACTCCTATTGTGAAGCTGAATCAGGTCAGCCGTGGTGTTGCCGGAGAGTTATTTGCTAAATGCGAATTCATGAATCCCGGAGGCTCCATCAAAGATCGCATCGGCGCCCACATGATTGAAGTGGCCGAGCGAGAAGGCAAACTGAAGCCTGGGGGAACGATTGTGGAAGCCACCTCAGGAAACACAGGAATGGGATTAGCGATCGCAGCGGCTATCAAAGGCTATCGCACTGTGTTTGTGATGCCTGATAAAATGAGCGAGGAAAAACGACAGAATTTGCGAGCTTTTGGTGCTCGAGTGGTGATGACCCCGACTGGAGTTCCGCCAGAATCTCCTTATTCGCACTATAGCGTTGCCGAACGTATTGCTCGAGAAACCCCCAACGCCCACTTCATGAATCAGTATGAAAACCTGAGCAATCGAGAAACGCATTACCTCACGACAGGTCCTGAAATCTGGCGGCAAACCGAAGGAAAATTCGACGCGTTGGTAGCCGGGATGGGTACTTGTGGAACTGTGACCGGTTTAGGAAAGTTTCTGAAAGAAAAGAATCCAGCCATCAAAATCATTGGAGTGGATCCTAAAGGCTCTATCCTGAAAGATCTGTTTGAAACGGGCAAAATGCCGACATCCTCAAGCTATAAAATTGAGGGAATTGGCGAAGATAAAGTTCCCGCTAATCTTGATTTTTCAGTGATTGATCACATTGTTCGAGTGGAAGACAAAGAGTCCATGCTCATGACTCGAGCGTTGCTCACGAAGGAAGGTGTTTTTGCAGGGACTTCTTGTGGGGCTGCTGTGGTCGGCGCTTTGAGATATATGGCCTCAGTGCCCAACCCGGGGCGCGTGCTGGTAATTTTACCCGATTCGGGAAATCGATATCTCAGCAAAGTGTATAACGATGCTTGGATGATGGAGAATTCTTTTTTAGACAAAAAAGCCACCAACACAGTCGGCGACTTGCTGCGATTGATTCACAAAACTCCGAAAATTGTTTCGGCCCAACCTGGGGACACAGTGGAGTCCGTGGTTAAGTTGATGAGAAATGAAGGCGTTTCTCAAATCCCAGTTATGAAAACGGGAGAGATTGTCGGAATTGTTTCAGAGACGGATTTGCTACGGCCGTTATTTGCTCAAGAGATCAAATCTACGGATCCCATCAGTGGGTTGGTCAAAAGTGATTTTGCTTTAGTGGAAGATTCGGACCCCATTTCTCGGTTAAACGAACTCTTTTCAAATGGAAAAGTAGTGATAGTGCCCGAAGCCGGGTTGCCCAAATATGTTCTCACTAAAATTGATCTCATCAGTTTTCTCAGCTTAAGCGGAGTCGTGTGAAATGGAATCTCAAGATTTAGCTTTTGAAACATTGTCGGTTCATGCTGGAGTTCAACCCGATCCTTCGACTGGCGCCATCATGACGCCTATTTTTGCCACGAGCACTTACGTTCAGACCACTCCAGGTAAGCATTTGGGGTATGACTACTCCCGCACTTCGAATCCCACTCGCACGGCATTGGAAGGCTCTATTGCGGCTCTGGAGGGAGCGGAACACTGTTTGGCTTTATCCTCTGGTTGTACAGGAACTGATATTCTCTGCCATACTTTAGAGGCGGGCGACCATATCGTTTCCGTAGATGATGTTTATGGAGGTACTAGTCGTTTATTTCGCACCGTGTGGGCTCGTCATGGGGTGGAGACTACTTTTGCGGATTTGGCTCAGCATGATTTAGCTGCTTTTATTCGTCCTAAGACCAAAATGATTTGGATTGAAACCCCCACGAATCCACTGTTGAAAATCATCGATATCGAACGCGTTGTAAAGCAAGCTCGCCAGTTAAATCCAAAGCCTTTGGTCGTTGTCGATAACACTTTTGCCAGTCCCTATTTCCAAAGACCGTTGGAGTTAGGAGCTGATGTTGTTCTGCATTCCACTACCAAATACTTGAATGGTCACAGTGATGTTGTGGGGGGCGCCCTAGCCTTTAATGGCAGCGAACTCAGACAGAAGTTGCACCATATTCAGAATTCAATGGGAGGAGTTCCGGGTCCTTTTGATGCTTGGCTCGTTTTGCGGGGGATTAAGACATTGGCTCTTCGAATGAAGCGGCATGAGGAGAATGCAATGGAGCTGGCCTCTTGGTTGGAAAAGCATCCGAAAATTGAAAAAGTATTGTATCCCGGACTGAAGAGTCACCCCCAACACGAAATTGCGAAGCGACAAATGAAGGGCTTCGGAGGGATGATCACGTTCTTTTTAAAAGGGAACTTAGATGTTGCTCGGAACTTCCTCGAACGAGTGCGATTGTTTGCGTTAGCTGAAAGTTTGGGAGGCGTAGAAAGCTTAATTGAACATCCTGCGATTATGACTCACGCTTCAATTCCTGCTGAAATGCGCGCCAAATTAGGCATCACAGACACGCTCGTGAGAATCTCAACTGGGATTGAGAATGTTCAGGACTTGAGAAAAGATTTAGAACAGGCACTTAAATAGAACGCTGGTTAATTTTAAGCCATCGAAACGCCAGAAGCGCACTTGCGGCTAAACCTAGAGAAATTAGCTGAGAATAGCTGAGCCATTCGGGAATAATAAATCCTCGATAAGTATCCCCGCGAAACCACTCCACACAAAAACGAACTAAGGAAGATGAGAGTAAAATCATCAATCCCACGGTGCCTGGAACATGAGGTTTTAAGAGCTTCTTTTGGGCCCAAATAAAGATCAAAAAGGCTCCCAAAGATTCATACAATTGGGTGGGATGAACTGGGACACCGGCCACCGAATTGAAGGCCTCAGGATGAGTGAAGGTCACTGCCCAGGGAAAGTGACACACTTTACCCCAGCAGCAACCTGCCGCAAAACATCCGATTCTGCCAATTGAGAGACTCAAAGCAGTGGAAACACCCGCCAGATCAAAAACAAGTCCCACAGGGACTGAATATGTTCGACAGTAAACAATGAGTGTGAGTATTGATGCAATGAAGGAACCATAAAATGTAAACCCGCCCTCCCAAACAGCCAAAATTTTAAGAGGCTGAGCTAGATAATAAGAAAAATCCTCAAAGACCACGTGGAACAAGCGAGCGCCGATCGCGCTTGCGAGAATGATGAGTAAAAAGAGATTTTCGATGTGTCTGAGAGGAACTCCCAATCGCAAAGCATTTCGAAGGGATAAAAAATAAGCGGTCGAAAATGCAATGGCTAAGAACACCCCAAAAGAAGGTATTTTCAAGTGATGGCCGTAAACCCAACCATCAAACAGAAACGGATGCACGATTTCTCCAGGTGTTGAAAATTAAAAAACTAAGTAAAATTCCCAATACGGCAATGAACCAGTCGCCCCATTCACCGTAAGTTGTTAAAGTCGCTGCGGCCCGAGGGGATATGCTTTGTATGAGTGCTTCGGGTCGGTAAATCTCGGAACGATTGCTCATTTGTCCCAAGTGGTCGACGGTGAAAGAAGCTCCCGTGTTAGTCACTCGCACTTGAGGCAACCGGTGTTCCACCGAACGAAACACGGTCAAAGCGCCATGTAAATAAGGTTCACTGGTGGGACCAAACCAGGAATCATTGGTGAGGTTGACCAAAGCCTGCACTTGTTGCTGAGCCACTTTCCGCATAAAAGAGGGCACAATCGCTTCGTAACAGATACTGATGCCTAGCCGGATTCCGTTTGAAAGTGTGAAAGCTTTTTGTTCGTGTCCTCGAGCAAAATCGGAAACCTGTGGGAACATGCGATACAAAACGGGGAATGTCTCACCTAAGGGTAAATATTCGCCAAAAGCCAATAAAATATTTTTGTGATAGGTCTCAGTGCGGAGTGAGCCCTCGCTTGGGTCCAAAAGGAAGGCTGAATTGTGTTCCCGATTGGGATTAGCTGAGTGACTTCCATAACCACCCGAAATCAGAGGAATGTTAAATTCTTTGACCAAATTGAGAATTTCGAATTGCCTCGGGCTTGGAATATCCATTCGGAGCGGAATAGCGGTCTCAGGCCAAACGATCAGATCGGGTTTTTGAATGAGCGCTTCTCGGCTCAGCTCCGCGTAGGTGGATAATACCGTATCGACTCGGGAGAGAGAGCCCTGTTTCGCCTGAACTTTATCCAAATTTCCGATATTAGCTTGGATCAAAGCGACTTTCAGGGGTGCTGATAAGGCGAATGAACGATGCTTTAAGCACCAAAAGCCGATAGTGATCTGCAAGAGAATCAACCCTCCGGGAATGAGAAGGGCTCGTTTCATGGGCTTGACGTGGGCGGGATGTTTCTGAAGTAAATAGTCCAGTGTGCTCCCTATTGAATAAATAATAAAAGTGAGGAGGGAGGCGCCCGTAAACTCACAAATTTGTATTGCCCACAGTTGGCGATAGAGAGCGTGTCCAATGTACCATGGAAACAGCTTTGGGATGGCCCATTCAATCAGAGTGAAGAGTGCAGGCGTGCCGATGGAATACCAAAGCAGGATATGAGATCGAGATGCGTTAGCTGAGTGACTTCTTTGATTGAAAAAGTAAGAAAGTGCAGCAAAGACAGGAAAATTCAGAGCACCAAAACCACAGAACCCCAGGAATAAAAGACCTGATACGCTCCAGGGAATGCCACCAAACTCATGAATCACGTAGGTGACCCAATAAAAACCGCCTAACATGATGACTAGAGAGGTGAGAAAGCCTATCCGGAAAGCCTCCCAGGTGCTTCGAGCGGATCGAACGGCAGCATTAAAAGCCAAAGGAAATAACATAAGCACCGGCACCCAATTGAAAGTCTCAAATGCCAGAAACACGCAAACTCCCGCCAAAATACTCAAGACCCAGCGGTTAGTAGGAAAAGTGATGTTGTAAATTCGTTGCATAACGATCAAATAATTTGGTGAGCTCTGCCTGAGCCACGGGACTGACTACACTTTTTAAAAATTGAGGAAATGGCATTTTAAAGGAGAGATCAAAAAGCATAGCGATACAAGTATGTGATTGCTGGGAACTCACTTGCCAATAGCCGCTGAGGGCGGTGGTTTGCGAATCCTCTGTAGGATTTATTTGGATGCGTTCTCCCAGATCCTGAAATCGAGTTGTAAAAGTAACCTCTAACTTTTTTCCTCCATATTCCAAAGGCTCAAACTCCCAGAAAAACAAGTTCTTTTGGCGTTCTTCGAAGCGGTGTAATCCCGGAAATGTGCTAGGAAGAGCTCGGGAATAGTTTTTTAGAAAAGAAAGCACTTCGCTCACTGGAGCATTCAGCGTGAGTTGCTTTTGGTATTGAAAACGCAGATCAAAAGGCATGTTCAATCATCTTTCAATTTGTTGGGAGATTTCCTTAACTTTTTGATCTTGTTCTTTATCGAGAATCAGTAGCCTGTTGCCTTCCTGAACCACCACGAGGTTCTTCACACCGACCAGGGCAACCTGGGTGTCTGGGCGAACTTTGATCAAACACCCTTCTGATTCTAGCTCTTTAAGTTCTCCAGAAAGGCAAACGTTCTCCTGCGGATGAACCGCTTTGAATTCATAAAGAGCTTTCCAGGAACCCAAGTCATTCCATTCCAAATGAGGAACTGGCAGAACAAAGACCTTCGAAGACTTTTCTAAAACTGCTGTGTCAATCGGTTGAGCCGGTAACTGCTTGAAGCATTCCACAAGCTCACTCTCAGACTTTGCATTGTGAATTGCATTCCACGAAGCACTGAGAAACGATTCAAAAGCAGTCACTATCGAACGCAGAGTCCAAACAAAAATACCACTGTTCCAAAAATAATTTCCTGCTCTCAAAAATCCTTCAGCTGTTGGTCGGGTAGGTTTTTCAGTGAAGCGTTTGACACCGCAAATGCCGTGTTGAACCGATTCCGCGCATTCAATGTAGCCATATCCCGTGTGGGGGGAAGTGGGGGGAATGCCAAACGTTAACAGGGCTTCTCGTGTCTGAACAAAACTGAGCGCCTGTTGAAGAGCCGTCAAAAAAACCGGGGGATTACCAATCGTATGATCCGCCGGAAATACCATCAGAGGGCTATCTGTTGAAAAGCCTTGCTTCAGAAGTGTGCTCACGGAGAGCATCAGACAGGCTGCTGTATTTTTTGCCACAGGCTCCAAAATTAAATTGTGAATTTCAGGGAGCTGTTGTTTGAGCAGTTTAAATTGGCTTTTTTCGGAAGCGATAAAAATACGATCCGAAATGCACAATGGCTTTAGTCTTTGAACCGTTTCCTGAATCAAAGAATGGGAGCTTGTAAGAGGTAAATATTGTTTGGGGAGATCCTTACTACTCATCGGCCAAAACCGAGTGCCACTACCACCCGCCATGATCAGGGCAATGGGGGCCTTATCGATCTTATTTGCGACCATATCGGTCCTCTAAACGCACGACATCTGAAAGCTGGGGCGTGGAAACTTCAAAAATGCGAGTATCGGTGATGGCAGTTACTCGATGTAATGTTTTAGGAGGGATATGAAAAATATCGCCTGGTTCGTAACGGGTTTTGGTTAAGTGGTGTTCATCAGGCCCCGTTTCTATCCAACAGGTTCCCGATTCTATGTAGAGTGTTTCTTCTTTTTCTTGATGATACTGGAGGCTGAGTGCCTCGCCTTGCTTCACAAAGAGAACTTTCCCTACGTAGGCTGAGGTTTTGGCCCATAACAATTCATAGCCCCAGGGTTTTTCAGTTCTTTGTGCGGGAGTTTTCAGTTTTTCTGACAAGGTAATTCTTAACCTCTCCGCGGGCTTGAAGCGCTTCGCCTCCCGCTTTTGCCGATTCAAAAGAAGGGTAATATCCTAACCACACTCGGAACCATTTCTCTTTGTTTTCGCCTAATTCAATGGCTGAAAAATAGGCATGGGGAAAACCCAATTTCTTGAGCGCATCCACTCGTTCAAGTGCCTGAGCTTCTTCCGAGTAAGCAGCTACCTGAACGGAGTAGGTTCCCTTGCTAAAGCTTTTGGGAGTTGAAGGGGGAATAGCTGAAGCTACAGTTCGCTCAGCATTTAATTGAGAAAAGCCTCGCTCCACCACTTCATCTTTATCTTTCGAGGCTACTTGGGGCGCTTTGGCCCGGCTTTTAGCTTTAGGAGCAGTTGCGGGTTCAGCTTCAAAAAGATCGGCTAAATGAGCATTCTTTAAAACCTTCTCGGTTTCTTCATTCAGATAATCTGCTTGTAAGTCTTGATGGACATCTAAGTTGCCGCTTTTCTTTGTTTTCAACTCCAAGGGTTCAGGCTCTTCTTTTTTGGGAGCCTCCTCCAAAGGGGCTTTGGCCCAGTGAGTTTCGCCTGTGGGGTGAGGTTCAGCTGCTGCAACCGCTTCGGCCGCCGGTGGTGTTTTGTTTTCAATAATGGGGGGATGCGAAGAAACACTGGTCCCCGTTGGAGCAGTTTCGTGCGGGGTAGGGGTTTCTGGCGACGGGGATGAGCTTAACTGCCTTTCGTGGGAAGTTTCTGGGGGAGCGGTCCCAGCATATTTGGCCTGAGCTAGGCCTTTTCCCACCACGATGCCGACGGTGAACATCAATAGGGAAACAAAGATAAATAAACTTAAGATTACAGCAATTTCACGGGACTCGAATCGCATGCCTGAAGTATTTTTAGCCATAAATGTAGAATCGAGCAGTTACTGTATTAATTACAATGGTACGGTAAAGTGGCGACAGGGTCAAATCAACGACTTGACGGAATGCCCCAAGATTTCCTATGGTTGGTTTCCTTTGGCGTGTGGTGGGTGTAGCTCAGTTGGTTAGAGCACCAGACTGTGACTCTGGGTGTCGCGGGTTCAATTCCCGTCACCCACCCCAAAAAACACCTGTTAAGACCATTCAAAATTCTTTGTCCCGAGTTCTCTCGATTGACTTAAACTGAAGAAGATCGGCCATAAACCTTTTTTCGGGAGGTTTTTCATGATTCGCTTTGGATTTTTAATCTTCAGCACTTTGGTTTCCCTCCAGGCATTCTCCGTTGAAGTGAAGTGGTTTGAAATGGATAACGCGGAGATGGAGATTGAATTGAACCTAACTCCTGAGGAGCTCACTCTTGAGAAAGTTAAAAGCCAAGGAAGGACGTTTTCAAGATTACCGATTCACGGAGAGGGGTTCCAAACTGGACATGAAGGGCTTCCAGAGACGCCCCTCATCCACCGCTGGTTAGCGGTTAGTGAGAAATCCCAATATCGATTTGAAGTTGTTCCGGGAAACTACAAAACCTATCACAATGTCTTACTGTATCCTGCCCAAGCAGACGTACTTGAATCTGAGACGCCCACTTTTACGATGGATCATAAAGCGTATCTGCAAAATCGTTGGTATGGCAGTTCTCGAGTCATGTTAGGTCGGCGGGGTAAACTGGGCCCAGTAACGATCCTTCCTATTTCTTTTTCCCCGGCTGCCTATCATCCCCTTAAACGGGAGTTGAGGGTGTATGAGACTTTAAGAATCAGGCTAATTCGAGTGGATGAAGAGTTGAAGGACGAAGAGCCCAAGCCAGTTTCTCAATTCGCGGCTGAACAAATTGCTCAATTAACTCTCAATGGTGAGAGTTTTCTCCGTCGACAGGCCAAAGTAGCTCGAGCAAAAAAAGTCCTCATTGTTTATGCCCCCATTCATCAAAAAGCTGCAGAGGATATCACGCAACTGTATCAAGGGCAGGGGCTTGAGGTTTATCGATTGGAGGCTTTAGCGGGCTTGAAGCCCACAGCGCTCAAAGAAGTTTTAAATGCCGAATATAAAAAATGGAACTTAGACGCAGTTTTACTTTTGGGAGACGAAACAAACATTCCCATGAAAGATTCCAGTGGTAAAGTAGGGGATTACTCTTACAGTTTAGTTTCCGGCACCGATGCCATTTCAGATATTTCGATTGGACGGTATCCCATTAAGAATGCAGTTCAAGGCCAAATGATCGTGAATAAATTGAAGCGATATCAGGCTTTGTATCAAGCAGGCTATCGAAATAAAAAAGTCATGTTGATAGCTCACCATCAAAATTATCCTGGAAAATATACTGGGAACATGGAGAGCATTCGAAAGAGTGCCAATCCAAAGAACTTGGAATTCAATACCCAATACGGCGGCGAGCAAGCCAAAAATGGAACAGTCATAGCCGAAGCTCAAAAAGGATATGCCATTATCAACTATCGAGGGCATGGAAGTGCCAGTTCCTGGAGTGGTTGGGGCAGCGATGGGGCTTCCTTCTCAACGAATCAGGTCAAATCTCTTCCTGATTCCGAGACGAGCTTATCTTTTATTTTTAATGTTGCCTGCACTAATGGAGCCATTCAAAATTCAGCTCCGGTGATTGCTGAAAAAGAGTTGTTTCCTAACGAGGATCCCGCAAGTTTGCAGGGCGCCGTGAGCACGTTTGGGGCAACTGCTCCTTCGTTAACGGAGGTCAATCATCGCTTCAATTCAAACCTGTTCGAGTACCTACAATCGGATGCAGAAGTCTCTATCGGGTCTATTTACACTTTGGCGAATAATAAACTCACGAAAGATAATGGCGGTTCTGCCACCAGCAATACTCGAATGTATATTTTGTTTTCTGATCCGCTTTTGGTTCCCTGGATTCAATAGGGATAAAAGAACGGAGGAAACGAAGTGTAAAAGAATGTGTAACCCCAGGGGCCAATCACATCCCAGTAACGAGAATATTCGTAAGGGTACCAATCGTAGTAATTTTTAATCAGTCCAAACGAATCAAAATGCGTCTCATGCCCGGTGGGCCGGATAGGTGGCTGATTGAGAGTATTATCCATTAACCGACGCTTAAACAATCGCATTTCTTCTTGAGCATTTTTGATGAATGCCAGCTCCTCTTCAGTCATGATTCGAGTGACTTTCCGGAGATTTTCAGAACTCGCCGGATTCAAAGCCGGATTGTTGTCCATCCTCAACGACCCCACTTCTCGGAGCCGATCAGCGAAAACGAATTCTAAATTTTGGCAGCCATTCAAAATGAACCGCCCTACTTGCTGGAGCTCAGGCAAATTTAAGAACTGAAGATTTTTTTCCTGAATGACTAAACGAGAGCTGACGTATCTCAGGCGGGGCAACTCGACGACTTTGAGATCGGTTCCAGTCAGGTATAAATCGCGGACTTGTTCCAATGCTGGGAAAGCCACCGCTTCTAATCCGCGGGATTCAATATTGATGATGCCTACGCGCTTGAGTTGAGGAACGGTGATTTCCCGTTCTCCATCCAAAAAGACGGCGAGGCTATGAGTGATTTCACAAACGTCCGCAAGGCGACTTAAGTCCCGAGTGTTTTCGATTCGAGCATATTCGATGGAACGGCAGGGTTTTTCTGCAGTTGCAATGGCTAAAGTGGCCGTGAAACTTACCAGTAAACTCAGTGTTTTTACGTGAAGCATAGTCACCTCTTATTGCCCTGCATTATATGACTTTTCTTCAAAAAGACAAATAAAAAGTGTTGATAAAAAGCTTGTGATTTTATGCGGTTAGGTTTCAAATGCACCCATGCAACTCTTATGGGTCATTGCAAGTTTGGTTTTCGCGTGGAAATTGAAGGCAGATGAATCGCTTTTGAAAGTGCATAGCGAGAAGCCGCTCCAAGCAGAGGCCACCTCAGGCGCTTTAATCCCCTTCGAAACTCCAATTGCTGGTTTTTTCATTCGAAATCATCACGATGTCCCTGTCGTGAGCCCTGAGGACCATGTGGTCGTGGTGAATGGCTTGGTCGATAATCCCTTGCGACTCACACTGAAGGAGTTGAGAGAGTTTCCTCAGAAGGAGCTTTATGCGGTTTTGGAATGTTCTGGAAATCGGCGAGGACTTCAAATTCCAAGTGCAGGCGGTATTCAATGGACGGAAGGCGCTCTCGGTAATGCGGAATGGTCTGGACCGCAATTGAAGACCATTCTAGAAAAGGCTCGAGTACGACCTGAAGGACGCTTTATCACCGTTCGAGGAGCTGATGAACCTGCGCTCCCCGCCACGCCCGCTTTTATTCGCAGTATCCCGCTCCAGAAAGCGAACGAACAAGACTCGATCCTGGCGCTCACTATGAATCGGGAACCATTACCGCTCTTACATGGGGGGCCAGTCCGGCTCGTTTTGCCTCGTTGGTATGGACAAAATTGGGTTAAGTGGATTACTGAGATCAAAATCACTGCCGAGGAAGATTCCGGTTTTTTTATGCGGAAAGCGTATCGGATGCCTAAAAAGCCTTTGAAAGTAGGAGAACCCTGGAATTCCGAGGAAGGTGCTCCCATTCAGGAGCTTTTAGTTCAATCACTCATCGTTCAACCTGAACCTCTGGAATGGGTAGCTTCTGGAAAAGTCACAGTTCGAGGAAAAGCTTTCACAGGCACCGGAGAGATTGTCCGAGTGGAGATCTCCGAGAATGGTGGAAAAAGGTGGAGAACTGCTCGATTGATGCCTCCTCATCCGCGGGGTGGGTGGAGAGAATTTGAATTAGATTTGGAAATAAAACAAAACAAAACCTATCGAGTGTTGTCTCGAGCAACGGATTCCCAGGGGAATACCCAGCCCATGACTCATACCTGGAATCCTGCCGGCTATCTTCGAAATGCTGTCGGCGAAAGTCAATTCGTGGTGGCATCAGCGCAAGCCGTATCGGGGTATCAGACTTACAAATCGCGTTGTTTAGTGTGCCATACTTCTGGAATCATTGAGAGCCAACCCTTGGGTAAAGACGGTTGGAAAAAAACACTCCAAAAAATGAAGCATTTTGGAGTTCAATTAGATTCAGAAGAAGAGGCTGCCGTTTTGGAGTTTTTGTTGCAGCTCAAAAAAAAGAAGACGGTTACCTCAAGCGTGTCCACTTATGAAGAGCAAAAAAATCGCTTTCAATTACCTAGTGGTGCCCTGAAAAAAAATATTTCAACTGGGCAGCAAATTTATGAAAAAAACTGTGCCTCTTGTCATGGCATTGAAGGCCAGGGAAAGATAGGGCCACGACTTCGCGCACGCCTTATTCCAAAAGATTCTTTTTTTAATGTGATTGCTCAAGGGAGAAACTCAATGCCCGCATTCCGTGAAACGTTGGACGGGGATCAGCTAGAGGCGCTTTGGAGCTTCTTGCAACGCCCTCTCACTTCTGAGAACAATTGACGTTGCTAGGCTTAAGAAAAAGAGCAGCGGTGTGAGAGTTTGGGTCATGTAAAAATGTCGGTCAAAACAGCCAGCCACCAAAAATCCAGAAAAGCCGCCAATAGAAGCCACTATCAGAGCTCGATCGCTCGGGTTAAGTGAGCGGAGTCTATAACCTCGAATTAAAATCCGAGTCCAAGCTAATAATAAATTTAAAAAAGCAAGGCTTCCCAAAATACCAGTTGTGGCTAAGAAATCTAAGTACATATTATGAGCTTCTTTAGGAAAGCCAGGGTCTTTTGCATGATCAGGTGCAAACTCAGCTAAACGAGAGCCAAAACTGTGGTAGCCCTGACCCGTCCACGGGGAATCCCGAAACATGTGAATCGCTATACTCCAAACTGCAAGACGATCGGGATTGTGACTTAACTGATAAGAGTGCAGACGTCTTTGAAAAGGTGGACTGATTATAAATAAAAGTCCAATGAGTACTGAGAAAACTAAAATTCCTGATGCAGCTTTTCTCCAGTTGATCAGACTCAGTGCCAGCACTGTGGAGAGCAGTGTTGCTAACCAAACCCCGCGCGAAAATGTCGTCAGTATGGCAACCCCACAAGCGATCACAGCTGAAGTGATCCATCCCTTGTTCTGGACCTGAGGATTGAGGATCCGCTGGGCCAATAACACCTGGAACAACCAAAGCACCGTAGCAGCGAAAGGGGTGTGGTGAAAAGTCAGTCCGGTAGCAATGTAGTAGCCGGGAGCATGAGGTGCAGGCTTCAGGTGTTTGTTAAAAAAAGCAGGTGCGCCCTCCAGCCAACCTAAAAACTGAGCACTGGCCAAGAGGCCCAATGAGAGCGCAAGCGGAGCAGCTATTCGAACGACTTTCGTCTTCAATTCCGGGTTTTTGTAGAAAAGGCTTGTGAAGGGCAGGAAACATAAAAGGTAACCACATTTTTCAATCGATTTTGCCGAGGGATAAGGTGGAGCCAGAGCAATAGAGAACCCAATAGCTGTTATTAAAAAAAGAATAGGCCAAAAAGCTGGAATTTGGTGCCAGGAGATGAGTGAAGAGCCGCTCACTTGAAAAAGCATACCGAGTACTAATGTGAGAGCAACTCCTACCACAAGAACAGTAACGGAAATATAGGGGCCTAAGAAAGCTCCGAAAACAGAAACTGTGAGCAGCGGAACCAACCAAAACTCGATCTTTTTTATCTGCATCCGGTCCAATTTATCGAGATTCAAGGCAATCGACAATCCCCGAAAAAGCAGTTAATTTTGGAGATCTATGAACAACCGGTTTCCTACAGATTTCGATCCTTCCTTGCCTTTGGAGAGAGCTTCCGCACTGGCAGCGGATTGGTATGTGGAACCCTCAGTTTTTGAAAAAGAGTTGAAACGAGTTTTTGAAAAAGAGTGGCATTGGGCGGGACGTTTGGATCAGTTGCAGAAACCTGGGAGCTGGTTGGTTACGCAAGTGGGTAAAGAGTCGGTCGTAGTCACTCGTGATATCGAGGGGCGATTGAATGCCTTTTCGAACGTGTGTCGGCATCGAGCGGCTCGGGTGTGTCGCAAATCCGAAGGGCAAAGCACTCGCTTAAAGTGCCAATACCATGGCTGGACTTATGATCTGGCGGGGAACTTAAAAACGACTCCCGAATTTGATGGTGTGATCGATTTCACCAAAGAGGAACAAGCGTTGCCTCAATTTCAAGTTAAAGTACATGGGCCTTGGGTGTTTGTTTGTCTGAGTCCGGAACCGCCATCCTTCGAAAACCAGTGGGCCCCCTTGCTTCAAGCCACCTCTGCCGCCGCTCTTGATGGCTTAGTTTTTTCTCGCAGAGTAGAATATCCCCTGCAGTGTAACTGGAAAGTATTTGTCGATAATTACTTGGATGGGGGCTATCACATCAATACGCTTCATCCGGATTTAGCAGGGGTGATTCCTTATGCTCAGTACCGGTCTGAAGTTTTTGCAAGGTCGAGTCTTCAAAGCGCTCCGTTAAAGCCTGCTTCTGGGGCAGGGGTTTCTCAAGTGCGAAAGGGCTCTGCGCAGTATTGGTGGATTTATCCCAACTTAATGATCAATATTTATGATGACACCATGGATGTGAATGTGGTGATCCCTGAGGGGCCTCACCGCTGTAAAGTGCTTTTTGATTTTTACTTTTCACGAGAACTGGAGCAGCAACCTCACTTGATCGAGGCGAGTTTGAAAGTTGCACATCAAGTTCAATTGGAAGATCAGGATATATGTGAGGAAGTTCAGAAAGGTTTAGAAAGTTCATTTTATCGGTCCGGAAGATTCAGTGTGTCTCGGGAACAAACTGCATATCACTTCCACCAACTCATTGCGGGGGCCTTACTCTCATGAAAAAAACTAATTTATTTTTTGTGTTACTTCTTGTTGGTGTCACTGGGGTTGTTGTTGCAAGTGAGCAAGTTCAGGAGCCTCAGCAGCACTGGTTCACTGAGATGGAGGTAGGACCTGTTTGGCAGAGCCGTAATGATGCCCGCATTCCTGGAACTACTGGAACGCTCTTTTCTATTAAAGAATTTGGTTCCGGGCCTTTTTTGGCCGGAAGGATTTACTTGGGCTACCGATGGACTCAAAAAAGCGAATGGCGATTGCTCTTTGCCCCATTGAGTCTCAAAGGAAATCGTGTTCTTGATGCACCCATTAGTTTTCAAGGCACAAATTTTTCAGCAGGAGCCGCTACAGAGAGCCTATTTAAATTTAACTCCTACCGACTGACCTATCGCTACCGAATTGTTGAGGATCCTGAATGGCGGGTGTGGTTAGGGTTCACGGCAAAAGTTCGAGATGCTGAAATCGCGCTTCGTCAATCCGGAGCTTTTGCAAATAAAACTGATTTAGGATTTGTTCCTTTGCTGCATTTTCATGTTGAGTATCAATGGGACTCACAGTGGCTGATCGATTTGGATGGGGATGCTCTTGCAGCTCCTCAGGGGAGAGCTGAAGATGTGGCTTTACGGGTGAATTATCAAATTGCTCCCCAAGGGCGGGTCAGTATGGGCTATCGTCTTCTTGAAGGCGGAGCCGATAACGATCGTGTGTTTACTTTCACTTTTCTTCACTATTGGGTTTTCGGTCTTCAATGGGCGTGGTGAGGTTTTGTGGCCACGGGCCGTAATCAGCGACGACTGTGAGATCTACTAGGTTATAACTATCAACAAAAATCCGATCTCTCACCACAACCCAAGCGTGACTTTCAAGAGGCGTAATACTGAGCCCAATTTTAAGGTGGGCCGGATATCGATGAAAATTCAGTACAGTCCATGTAACTATGGCTTGATCTAAGCATTTAGCCGCAAGTGGTACTTTTTCTAGAGCTTGTTTCAGCTCGAGTTCGATGAGGTCTTCAGCGCGAGTGTGATTCAGCCAGGGCTGGAGGAGACTCCCCCACCAACGAAAAAATCTCACGGTATTATCTAGTCCTAAAAATTTAGAAAAAAGAAAAGAAATCAAATAAAGAGCACTATATCGCAGCATAAAAATTCCTCTTCCAGACCAAGTAACTGATAAAGCGAGCGAGCTTCACTTCTGAATTGGAGTAACTCCCAAACAACATCGCTTCGAAACTCCTCCACAGGGCCTCTCTGTGAATCAAATCAGGATAATCCACAATTGCTTCTTCTAGGAGTTCACGCAGGAAATCTTCATTGTGTTTCAACAAGTGGTAAAAGAAGCCATCAAAGGAAAACTCGTCCTTTTTTCGAGTTCTAACGACTTCGGGAGTAATTCCTCGCTGGGCTTCCCGTAATAAATGCTTATACGGGTTTGAGAAATCGTGAATCAATGAAAAAGGTACTTTTCGGAATGCAAATTCTATCATGCGGCTATCGCAGAACGGATGTACATATTCGATCTGTTTCTGTCTCAAATAGGGCCCAATCACATATTGCGGGGCTACCAGGTAGTTTAAGTTTGAGTGCGGTAAATGAGATGAGAAAAAGCGGTCCTCTTGTGCATTTCCCAATTCATTGAGATTCCACAGAAAAGAAACTGGATGAACTTTTTGGGGGAGCCGCATCCAGTTGATCCGTTCGAAACGACTCATTTGGGGTGCCAGTTCATCGATTTTAAAGGGGTTCAATTTCAAGTTTCGTGTGGTGTCTAGGAGGCGAAGGAGCAGTGTTGGGGGAAGGGAAGAAATCAGATGCTGAAAGGCAAAATTCCAGGTGGGGCGGTTCAAGGATTTGGCAATTTCCTGTACGTAAGGCCAAGCCTCGCGAATTCCCTTCCTATGCATCAATGCCTCTAAAATGGCATTGTTTCTCATAAAGAGCTGATCACACCCAAACCCAGTGAATAAAAGGCTTTGATCTGGAACCAGGTTGGCGCAACTGGGCCCCAACAACAAGCCTTGCCAAAAAAAATCGATGGGTTCGTTTTGATAAGGTCCAGGGAGAGAGATGTCGATATTTTCAATGGCTGCAGAGTCCACCACCGTCAGGGTTACATTCTTTTCCTGAGCAACCGTTTTAGCGCAAGACTCGCTCAGGGCATGGGAGGGGTGCTTTCGATAGCTATACATGTGAGCGCTTACGCCTCCGCGTGGCTTTAGATCTGCTAGAAAAGAAGTGATGAAAGAGGAATCAAGTCCCCCTGAGAGTTCCGCAGCCACAGCTCCTGGCTTTTTGAGATGCCAGAGTAAAACACGCTCCAAAGTCCTTTTCAGCTCGTGGGCAGTGGATTCTAAAGTGCCCCCTGTTTCTACGAGGTCAAACAGCTTGAAGGGCAAAGTCTCGCTGGCCGGAGTACTATTAGGAGCGAGCGTCATCCAGGTGTGTGGAGGAACTCTAAAAACCCCTTCGAAAGGCGTGAGGGGAGAACTGAACTGAAGCGAAGGGTAATCCAATAAAAAGTTTTGTAAATATTCTTGAGAGAGTGAGAAGTCATTCCCAAGAAGGGGAGCACAGTCACTAGACACTTGTGTATCTGAATGAAACAACAAGAAAGGTGAAAATGCCGAGCGGTATAAATGAATCGATTGAGGGGTGACAAAAACAAGTGAGCATTGTCCTTCCAGCGAAACCAAAGTGTCTCGTGTGTTTTTTCGGAGATTGTCCAGCAGCGTGGCTAAAAGCCTTTCATCGCGAGGGCCAGTGAGCTCGATCCCCGCCACTTGAAAAACATCTCCCTGCAGGAACAGTTGGTATCCATAGGCCTTGAGATGACGAAAAAAGGGAGCCGCCTGCAGTACTTGAGGAGTCCCGGCTTCAAACCCCAGAAGAAGGGATTCTAACGCGGGTTTCACGGAAGCATCTCTTTCTTAAGAAGCTTCTGGCGCTCAAGTTCCTCTACCAGCGCGATCAAATCCGTTTCGATCGTCGCGGGGGCCACACCAAACTCTTGCGAACAGTGATTCACTGCAGTGTTAAAGTCGGAGTTGAGTAACTGCTTCAGAAGAATCAGAGCACTTTCATTCAAGCCGAAAAAATCTCCGGTGCTTTTTGAAAATAGAACTAAGCGGCCTTCCATTTCCGTCAGAGTGACTTGAGGATTCAATGTGATTTTAAAGTTGGACATCAACAGCTCTCAATAAACAAAAAAAGGGAAGGCTCTTAAAGGAGCCTTCCCTCATTTTCAGCATTCAAGCCGAAAAGCTTTTATAAAAATCCTACAGTTGTCATATCGGATTTTACGTTCTTGTTGCCTTTGATCAACAACACAGAACCCAGCTTTACAACAACAGGCTTTTGATATTTCTTCATAAGTCCTCCTAGGAATAGGGAAGATATAACGAAGTTAGTTGAAACTTGCAAGACGGCTCAGCCCAAAGATTGAAAATGCATGAAAAAATAAGGGCTTAATGACCGATTTCGACCTGAGGCGGTGGTCTCTGAATTGCTTATGAAATTCCCTGTATGGTGGGTAAGTCAAAAAAGGAGGGAACCTTGGCAAAGAGCTTTCGAACATTAGTAGTGTCCTATTCAAGGACGGGTTTGACAAAAAAAGTGGCCGATTTAGTGGCCGAGCAATTAGGGGCTGAAAAGATAGAGGAAGTTTCGGAAAGTGTGCGAAGAATCGGTTGGCTTGGTTATCTCCGATCAGCGTGGGAAGCCAGTGTCGAAACGACCCCATTGATTCAATCACCTCAGTTTGATCCAGCTGAGTTTGATGTTGTGGTATTAGCCGCTCCTGTCTGGATGAGTCGATTAGCCAGTCCCATGCGAACCTATTTAGTCAAAATGGAACGCCGACTTCCTCGTATTGCGTTCATTGTCACGGAAGGGGGCTCTGGAGGACACCGTGTTCTTCAGCAAATGAGAGAACTTTGCCACAAAATGCCTCTCACAGAACTGGTCATCACTGAAGATGAAATTCGAAAGAGCCCAGTGACTCGGGTCAAAGCTTTCTGTGAAAAGCTGGCAAGCCAATATGAAAAAGAGGTCAGGCCTATTGCCGTTTCTGTAAAAAAAGCAGTCCCATGAAATGGGAGGTTTTATGAAGCCCCTGATTGTTGCGGATTTGATGACTGAAAAAGTAGTTTTTGGTCGAGAATCAGATTCTTTGGATTCCCTTTACGACGCCATGGCAGAACACTCCATCCGGCATATTCCAATCGTAGACTCAGAAAAGAATGTTGTGGGAATCATTTCACAGCGCGATTTAGTGTCAGCTGTCTTGTTCTCAAAAGAATCTCTGCCAGCCTCCCAAGTGAAGGACTACTTGCGGCATACAAAAGCGGCGGAAGTGATGTCTCGAGGAGTAGAAACGATTGGGCCCGATGACTCAGTAAGAGAAGCTGGGCTCCTGATGTTGGAGAATAAGTTTGGATGTCTTCCCGTTGTGGAAGGGGAGCATTTAATTGGTGTTCTTACCGAATCTGACTTTATTAAACACGTGATCGGTGTCGATCAGGAGTCAGGGCAGCGGTTGCGGCGTCAGCTTTAGCTTGCTGAGATCGAACCCCTTGTCCTTGAGACGCTCCAAAATGCTCAAATAGGTTTTCTCATCCAGAATAGGCCTTCGGCTCAAAATCCAAAGGTATTTTTGACGAGGCTCCGATACCACCGCGTATTGGTATTCGGAATCCAGATCAATGATCCAATAATCTCCCCAAAATAAAAAGAATTTCACTTTGAGTTTTGCATTTGTTTTTGGGTCTTCCACTCGAGCTATGCCTTTAGCCTGCTTGAGCGGGCCGTTAAAGCTCTCTTTTCTGCATTCATTAAGCACATCGATGCGACCGTCTTCCCGAGCAATATAAGTTGCTTTGGTTGCCACACATCCGCGTTGGAAGAACATGGGAAACGACGCAATTTCGTACCACGTTCCCAGGTATTGATTGAGATCGACATAAGGGACAGTCTCCAGCGCTTTGGCCGAGGAAGTCCCGATGAATAGAAGTGATATCAACCAGAAAGTGCGTTTCATGATCCGTCTCCTAGGGTTAAAACTTTGCTACGATAGCGGTTGTGAAAAGCGTATCGAGTTGCTTTTTTCCGGTTCCCGCCGGCGTGTTCCGGTACAGGAATAAATACCCCGATTTCAGCGAAAATACGTTGGTCAGAACGGATGCGATACTGATTTCACTATTGAGTTGCCAGTCAGCAGAGCGAGTAAGGTTCGGTAGGAATTCCACGAAAAACTTACTGGAAAAAGTAGGGGTCCATTGGGCTCCCCATTCGGTATAAACTCGTAGGAAATGGCTGGTGAGTTGTTGGGAAGGATTGAGTTGGTTTTCCCGGGTCAACCGGTAACCGAGCTCGGAAAAAACGTTTTGGGCCGAACTGGTAAGCCAGGTATATTTTCCACCGAAATCGAGTGTGTGACGATAATCAAGATTAGCAAAAATATTGCTGTCGATTTGGTAACCCAGGTAACCAGAAAGCCGCGGAGCCAGATTACGCTCATACTTTAATCCAGCTGCCCAGTTTCTAGCAGTCTCAGAGCCCAAGCTCTTACCCAGTAGGTAACGGGCTTGAGTTTTAATAGCATCAGATTCCCAAAGATACTGGGTCTTCTGGGAAAAACTAAAAGTTTGGTTGTCCGAGTTGCCCGAGGCAATCACAGCACTCGCTTCTGATTCATGGCCCCAGCCGAGTTGGGGTTCGGCAGAAAAACCAAGGGTTGAACCAAGAGCTAAGAAACCTAACAGAAAACGTTTCATGTAGTCCTCCAAATCTTTGCCCTATCGATAGCATTAAAACCTTAATATTCAAGAAATTATCCAAAAAAATACTTTTGCCGACAAATGTCACCGAAAATCCGGTATAAATCGAGGCGTTGGAGATGTAGGTGATGAGAAGTAAAGTCCTTTTTTTCCTTTTATCGGTTTTCTCCATTGGAACCATGGTTTTTGCAGATGGAGCAGCAGAAACCCCTCTTGAAATTGCCGGCAGGTATGTCGGTGTTCTGAGACACGAAAATTTAAAGCGGGATCAGCTCGTTCAAATGGACATTCTTGTCAGTAATGAAGGAGATGAGGATCGGCACCGGGAGGATCATTTTGAGTTCATGGCGTTCCTGAAGCTTCAGTTTGGGGACTGGACCAGCTCCGAATACATGACCTACCATTTTGACGATATCCGACTGAATCTTTCGGATAAGTCGCTTCCCTTGGCACATCCGGATCAAGAAGTGAGCGTCATTCTCAAACTGACTGAACCAGGCGTCTTTAGGGGAATGTTTCGATCGAACTATGGCGGAAATATTGGTGAAGTTATTTTGCGGAAGGAGGGTACCGTTCCTCAGAAGTATCCTCTGATGGAACCAGTGGCTGGTGAGTATGAGGGAGTTTGTCCGGATGGAGTTCAGCAGAGACTTCAGATTGTCACTTTTCGAAACACGGATGACACCACGAAAATAGGGAATCCATTTTCCTCGTACCGGATCCATGCCAATTGGGGTGTTCAGAAAGATCCCTTATGTATCGATTCAGCGGAATACTGCCTCATGGGGGTCTTTGATAAGGGGACTTATAATTTTTTTGATAATGATCTGGTGCTGATGGGACCCAGAAAAACGGTTAAGTGCCAAACCACTTTGGACGGCCTCACCTGTTTAAAATGTAATCTCAAACGAATTCAGAAAGAACCCAATCTTTCCGTGGCTCAAGCTAAAACGATTGAACAGACCTTTCCAAATCGGCCCGTGATTCAATCGCAAGACATATCTCAAGTGGGCGGAGTTTACCGGGGCTATGTCTACCATGAATACATGGGAACTTATCAGCGTGCCGAGCTAAATATTCAAACCTTTTTTCAGCCGGGAGAGGAAAAAGAAGGGGAAGTGAGTATGTCTGCAGTAGCTCACTTGTACTTTGGTGAATATGCTCAAAGAGAAGTGATCAGTTACCGATTTGCAACACGAAACTTTCCGATTCATCAGAAGCCGATTCGATTCAGCTTCCAAAGACCTCAAGCCGATCTGGATGCGGTACTCCATGTAGAACAAATTGGGGATGGGTTTATTCGTGGCACGTGGTACTCGTTGTTATTCGGAAGAGTCGGGCCCTTTGAAATGAGGAAAGAAGGAGAAGTGGCTATCGATCCTCAGTTGCCGATTGTGAAATCATTAGGCGGTTTTTATCAGGGGCCGCTTTGGGACCTCAATTTGCTCGTTGAGTTGGGACAAACACCCTACAACAGTGACAATCCATTCCATCCGCTCACTTTTTCAGGCTGGGCCAAAATCAGAAATCTGGGTTTTCGGGTATCGATTTTAGATGGGAGTTACGATATTTACACGGGGAAACTGGGGTTCATCCTTTCGGACGGTTCAGACATTTTAGGGCTGAGAGATTTAGACGGGGCTTTCAAATTAAAGAAAGTCGGACATTTATTTGGAACCCCATTGAAAAAATTTGATTTCGAACCCTATCCATTGATATCTTCCGAACATCCATTTTAGAAAAAGGTAACATGTCTCAGGTTAACTCTTGGGTCACCATTGATTGTCACTATCAATTTCCGCAGTTTGCAGCTGCCTTTCTCAAAACAAAAAGCGGGAAGTCCGTTCTTATTGAAAATAATACATCCCACGCAATTCCTTTCTTGTTAGATGCTCTGATTAAAAGTGGGGGAGCACCGGATCAAGTAGATTTCTTAATTGTGACTCATGCGCATCTGGATCACGCAGGAGCCACCGGCCAATTGATGCAGCTTTTTAAGAATGCCCAGTTGATCGCTCACCCCAAAGCGGCTCGAACCCTAATCAATCCCGAGCGGCTCGTGGAAAGTGCTGAGAGAGTGTATGGTCAGAGTCAGTTTGAACAGTTGTATGGTCAAATAGCGCCTGTTCCTGCTGAGCGGACAATTGCTGTCCAAGATGGCGATGCGATTCAGTGGCAAGGCGAAACGTTTCAGTTTTTTTTCACGGAAGGGCACGCGTCTCATCATTGTTGTGTAGCGATACCCGAATCTGGCGAAGTATTTACTGGGGATGCTTTTGGGCTCTGTTACCCAAGCATATCCGGAAAGGCTCCTTTCCATTTTCCTTCCACAAGTCCCGTAGATTTTGATCATGCCAAGGCCGTAATGAGTATTGATAAGATCTTATCCACTCAAAGTCGCGGAGCATTTCTAACCCATTTCGGATGGGTTCAGGATCTCACGGAGCGGGGTCAGCTCTTAAAGCAGCACCTTGATTTCCACCAGGAATTGATCGAAAAGAGCGAGGTTCAGCAGGTGGAAGATGAGCAATTGGAATCTTGGATGCTGAGAGAGTTACAGCAGTATTTTGAAGACCAATTAGATCGCTGTGGAGTTCAAAAAAGTCAGCAAGTTCTCGATATACTGAAAATGGATATTCATCTCAATGCGGCTGGACTTACCATTGTCGCCAGAAAGCGACGAAAATCCCGATGATGCTTTTCAAGCTTTTAATGTTCCTCTGTTTTCAGAGTGGAGAGGGTCTCGCCCAGTCCCTTCCGGAAATTATCTTCTTAGAGGTAAAAAATGCAGCTGGAAATCCAGTACACCTAGAAGCTGATTTTCCCTACGCCCATTTGGTCCTCGTAACGGAGCAGGGGTTCTTACACGCTCATCCACGGACCGGAGTCGTATGGAGTCTGTTAGATAAACTCTCTGAGTTTGGTGTGATTGGTGAACGAGTCGCTATTCCTCCGAAGTCGTTGTCATGGGAGAAAGTGGGGGCTTGGGAAGGACTTCCCTATGATGCTCATTTCTCCTGGAATGACGACAAGTTTTACTGTGCTGAGCTGATAGCTAAGTTGTTGAAGATGGCTCCCGAACCGATGCATTTTGCTCCTGCTTTATGGCCCCCTTCGTTTTTAGCGTTGGAAGGATTGCCAGGAATTTCTCCCGGTAAAGTTTACCGAAATTTATTGGAACAAGGCTTTTCTTTTGAAAAAGAGAAGGTAAGATGACGGCCTAATAGGAGAAACCGCATGGGTGCATTCACTCGTAGACAAGAAATCGACCGACGCCGTAGACGGCGCTCAAAAATCAAGCAATTGAAAGCTAAAATCGCTAAGGCAAAAGACGGTAAAGATATCGCCAAGTTAGTGGAGAAAGTTAAGAAAATTTCTCCGCAATATCCTATCCAGGGAGAGGCTTCTCGTTAAGCTGATTGGAGAAATCCAATTGGTCGGCTCTTCGCTGGGTAGATGTCCATTGCAACTCCTGGGAGAGCCTTTCGTGGACCTTAGAAAAAGAGGCCTCGGCTGCTTTTTTATCTAAAAAGGCTAGGCGACTCCTCCTAAATAAAAAGTCTGAGCTTCTGCTGACAAATTCTTTCCGTGCACAGTAGTCCACCTCACCCAAAATGATGGGATGATGGGGATGGAGCAACTCGTTTCCCTCATTCTTTAAGAAATCTAAAATGCCGGTCGACTGATCTCCGTAAGCTCGCAACAAGTGCTCTTGAGTGGGTTTTGGTAATGAACTATTTTTAAGCACTTCTCGAGCTTGGGCCAATCCGAGCCCGCCCCCCACTAATTTGAATTGATGCGTTCGGCATGGCGGACTCACACGTTTCAGTTGATTGAAAATTTTATTCACAGTGTCTTGTGACATGAGTCGATAGGTCGTCCATTTACCTCCAAAAACACTGAGAAGTCCGCTCGAGCTTTCATCCAATGCATGATCCCGAGTTAAAGCAGCTGTATTTTGAGTTCCAGAATCCTGTATGAGAGGTCTTAAGCCCGACCAAGAAGATAGAATGGCTGAGTTTGAGATATCCCCTTCAAAATAACGCTGATATTCCTCTTGGATAAAAGTAATTTCCTGAGGCGTGGGTTTGGGGTCATCCGAGATTTTGGAATCTGCATCGGTAGTTCCCACGACTAAGTGTTCGAGCCAGGGCAGGACAAATAAAACCCGTTTATCCTGAGTCTTGGGGATGAGCACTCCTACTTGGGGTCCCGGATTGGGGCGTTGGAGTACGAGATGTGTTCCAGAGCTTACCCGGAGGCGAGGCTTGCACCGAGGATCATCCAGTGCTCGAATCCGATCGGTGTAAGGGCCAGTTGCATTGATCACACATCGAGCTGAAGTGGACCACTCCTCAGAGGTGAGGGCATCCCGTAACTTGACCCCGGAGAGAGTGCCTCCAGATTTTTCAAAACCAATTGCTTCTACATAGTTTGAAAGAACGGCTCCTTCTTGGGCCGCTGTCATCAGAATAGATAATGCCATACGAGCATCATCAAATTGACCGTCATAATAAATAACGCCGCCTTTGAGCCCAGTTTTCTTTAATTGTGGACAGAGTTCCAACGCCTCTTGCCTGGAGACCACTCGACTTCGGTGGACGAGGTGTTTGCCCGCGAGCCAATCGTACATTCGAAGTCCCACATGATAGTAGGTGGCTCCAAATCTGCGATACATAGGGATCAAGAGGGGTAACCAGTGGACTAAGTGGGGGGCGATTTCAGACAAGATTTTTCGCTCGCTCAACGCTTCTCTGACCAATTTGAATTGGCTCCTATCCAAATGCAATACCGCTTGCTCCAGGTATCGAACGCCTCCATGCACCAATTTGGTGCTTCTACTCGAGGTTCCTGAACTAAAATCAAATCGTTCAACGAGTGCAACTTTTAAGCCTCTGAGTTGAGCATCCAAGGCTATTCCGGCGCCGGTAGCCCCGCCGCCGATGACCAAGACATCAAAGGACCGTTCCCTTAAAGCCTTCAGTGCCTGTTGACGTTGAATTTCCATGGAAAATGATTCTAGCTAGGTTTCTCTAAAGATCCTAGAACCTATCTTAGAAATGGGTTAATTCTGGGGGCATGACAGGATTTATCAAAGAAGCTTTAGCAGAGGCTCGAAAGAGGAAGGGATACACTTATCCTAACCCAGCTGTTGGAGCCGTTCTTGTTGCTAACCAGCAAGTAGTCGGGCGGGGCATGCATTGGGCTGCCGGTCAACCGCATGCTGAAGTAGAAGCGCTTCGGGGGGTGCGAGAAGCCGCCGGAACTACCCTCTTCGTAACTTTAGAACCCTGCTGTCATTTTGGCAAAACCCCTCCGTGCACTGATCTGATCCAGGAAAAAAAAATCAGCAGAGTGGTCTATGCCCATGCAGATCCAAATCCTCAGGTTTCAGGTAAAGGGGCTCAAATCCTCAGAGATGCTGGAATTGAGGTCTCTTATATTCAGGATCCCGAAGTGGATGACTTCTATCGTTCCTATGATTTTTGGACGCGCCATCAGAGAACTTGGTTGACTGCCAAGTTAGCGCTTACCAAAGATTTTGGAACGAGTGGAGAATCAGGAGAACGTTTATTCATCTCAGGCCCCGAGGCGAATGCCTATACGCATCGGCGTCGATCAGAAGCGGATGTGTTAATCACCAGTGAATCCACCATCAGGATTGATAATCCTTTGTTTACGGTTCGACTGGGTAAACAAGTGATCAAGAAACCGATTTGTATTTTGGATAGAGAATTTCGGTGTGCTTTGGATAGCGATATCATAAAAAATGCTCTTCAAACGATTTGGGTGGGCGATCACAACCGAATTGAAACTGGGAAACAAAGATTTTTGGGTTTAAAGGGGCAGGTTCTGGGACTGGAGTCCTCTAAAAATCTTTTGAGACTTGAGGGACTTTCTTCGTTGTTAGCGCAACAAGGGTTTCACGAAGCTTGGATCGAATGCGGACCTCGAGTGTTTACAGAGCTGGTCAAGAATCAATGGGTTCAAGAAGTAGTTCTTTATCTATCCAAAAAGATTGCGGGCAGCGGGGGACGGCTTTACTTTGAGTCCTTGAGCATAGAGAATCACTACCGTCTTTTGAACGTTCAAGAGACTGACTCTGATCGTATTGAAGTGTGGAGGTTGAAACGTGTTTTTCAGGACGAGTAAACACCATAGAGTGTTCTGGGGGATGGGGATAGGATTGAGCTTGATGGGATGTGCGGGGTCACCTCAGTTGGCCCAACCTCTGCAGGGGGATTTATCTTCAGACTCTGCGATTACGACTTGTTTTTCACCAGACGAAAAATGTGATGAACAACTCATTTCTTTTATCCGTTCTGCAAAAAAATCAATAGACATTGCCATTTTCAGTCTGACGCATCCCCAAATCGTGCATGAAATTTTAATGGCCTCCAGGCGAATTCCGGTTCGGGTGCTGGTGGACAGACGGCAGAGTAAAGAAAGACATTCTCTTGTCTCCACTCTGATCAAAGCCCAAGTTCCGGTTCGGTCTGGGTATCAACGAGGGATCATGCATCATAAATTTGTGATTGTAGACAAAGACAAATTAGAAACAGGGTCTTTCAACTTCACTCACGGCGCAAGCTTTAAGAATCAAGAGAATCAAATTTATATCTGGAAAAGCGAAGTTGTTTCTCAATATCAAAGTCGCTTTGATAAAATGTGGCATGAAGCGCGAGTTTTTTGAAGCAAAACACATCCTTCGTTTAGCTTTTCCTATGGTGACCACTCAACTTCTGTGGATGACCATGCCAGTTGTCGATAACATGGTCGTTGGGAAGCTCGGAGCTAGTAGTTTAGCCGCCATGGCAATCGCTACTACGTATTATTGGTTACTTCAGTTGCTCTCTTTGGGAGTTTTGAGCGCATTGAATCCCCTCGTAGCGCATGCTTTCGGAGCGAGAAAAACAGGTCACATGAGAAGCCTCATCCATTCCGCTATGGCGGTGGCTTTTACTTTGGCTCTTGGAATGGGAACTCTTCTTTATTGGGGACGACCCCTCTTAGAATGGGTGGGACAGGATCCAGAATTGCTCATAGAATCAGAAAAGTATTTGAGAGCGATCGTCTGGGGAGTCCCATTTTATTTAATCTTCATTGTTTTGAGGCAGTTTTGCGATTCTGTGGAAGATCCCAAGCCCACTATTTGCTTAGTTTTTGTTGGAGCTATTCTCAATGGGGTTTTGGATTTTGGTTTGGTGTTTGGACTTTGGGGATTACCGAATTTAGGTATTGCCGGTGCCGGATTCGCCACGGCCACTGTCCAAGTCATGTTATGCGGTGGACTGCTGGTCTATGTTTCAGTGGCTTCTCGATTTCAGAACTTACGCCTTTGGGACCAGTGGGAAGTTAATTGGATTCACATCAAAGAAATGCTTCGACTCGGGCTTCCCTCGAGCGGTTCCATGTTGGCAGAAATGGCGTACTTTAGTGGGAGCACGCTCATTATGGGATTATTGGGAGTGACTGCAGTTGCCTCTCACCAAATTGCGCTCAATGTAGCTTCAGTTACTTTTATGATCCCAATGGGAGTCTCCTTCGCGGTTTCTGTTCGGGTGGGGGGCTATGCGGGACGAGAAGATTGGGGTGGCGTAAAAATGACAGGAACTCTAGGACAAGCCATTTGTCTTTTTCTAGGGATTTTAAATGCAAGTATTTTGCTGATTTTCGCAGAGCAAATTGTAGCTCTGTATAGTCCTGATGCCGTCATTCGTGATTTATCTGTTCAACTAGTCAGGATTGCGGGAGTCTTTCAAATCTTTGATGGCCTGCAAGTATTAGGTATTTATTTACTTCGGGGGATCAAAGACACTCGAATTCCTTTCTTCAATACGTTGATTTCTTATAGCTGCTTCGGCATGGGCCTCAGTGTTTGGCTCACATTTTATAGAAATATGGGCCCTGTTGGTTTTTGGATTGGCATGATTTCAGCCTTAGCACTAGCCGCTTTTCTTCATCAAAAACGGTTTAAAAAGCTGATTTCAGCTCAGCTTTTCCTTGCGAGTACAGAGTCCAAGCAGTGAGTTTATACAAAAGTCGAGCTGCCACATTGGCATCCCATTCATTTTTTTGAGATAGGTCGGGAGCTACCTCGTTGAGGTCGAATCCGATGATTTTACGGCCTGATAGCGCAACTTGCTTGATGAGATAACACGCTTCAGAAAAATCTAAACCACCGGGAACTGGAGTGCCAGTATTTGGACAAAGTTTGGGATCTAGTCCATCGATATCGAATGAAATCCAAACGGTTTGCGGAAGTTCTTTGATGATTTCATCACACAAAACTTTCCAGGAAGCCCCTTCAAACTTTCTATTTTGTAACTGGAGATCATAAAACGTTTTAACTCTATTTTTGTGGAGTGTACTAAATGCAAGTTCTTCTTCACAAAAGTCTCGAATACCTACTTGTACTAGTTTGCTCACTTGGGGGATGCTCTGAATCACATTGTGCATGATAGAAGCATGTGACCAAGTGAACCCTTCAAATGCCTTTCGAGTGTCACTGTGGGCATCAAAATGCAGGATGCCAATCTGGGGAAATAATTCAGCTGCTGCCTGCAAAGCTCCAAAGGGAACAGAATGATCGCCACCTATGATTGCTGGAATTTTTCCATCTCGAAAAAGTTTCAAAGTTTCTTTTCGAACCCAATCATTGAGTAAGGCTCCCAAAGCATTTACTTCTTTAAGTTGTTGATTCATCTCGGGTTGATTGAGGAGGTCACCACCACATTCAATAATAGGTCGCGCTTTGATTTTTCCGGCTTCATTCCAGCGTTGGACCTCTAAGGATTCTTTCATCATGAAAAGTCCCGCTTCGAAGGGGTTCAGAACTTCAGCATCAAACAGGTCTACTTGACGGCTTGCGGCCAAGATGGCTCGGGGTCCCAAAGCTGTGCCACCCCCATAGGAAGTGGTCACTTCCCAAGGTACAGGCAGATAAACCAACTGACTTTCAGAAAAACGAAACGGTAAGCCAAAGATTCCGGAATCTTTTGACGCGGCCGAGTTCGGATTAAACAGAGAAATCATAGTATACTCAAACAGTCTCATTGAGTGCCCGAGTCGTCAATCAGAGCGTGGCGGTCTTGAGTTCGTTTTCCTTCAATCCATGAGCTATTCAATAAAAATCGAGCACGTTTCAAAGAAGTACCTCATTGGTCAGGCTACTCATTCCAATTATGCAACACTCAGGGATACCCTGACCCATTCGGCCTCCGCATTTTTCAGAAATCTCACAAAAGGGCCTTTTTCGAAAAAACAGGATTCTGAGATTTTATGGGCCTTGAGAGACATTTCTTTTCAAGCAGCACCCGGAGAGACCATCGGGGTGGTGGGGAAGAATGGGGCTGGCAAATCAACACTTCTTAAAGTCTTGAGTCGAATCACCGAGCCCACTTTAGGTTCTGTTCGATTACGAGGACGGTTGGCAAGTCTTTTGGAAGTGGGAACTGGCTTTCACCCTGAACTGACAGGGAGAGAGAATATCTTTTTAAATGGGGCTCTTTTGGGAATGCGGAAGCATGAAATTCAAAGGAAATTCGATGAAATTGTTGAATTTGCCCAAGTAGAAAAATTTATAGACACCCCAGTAAAACGATATTCTAGTGGTATGTACATTCGCCTAGCTTTTTCTGTTGCGGCTCATCTGGAGCCCGAGGTGCTTGTCCTAGATGAAGTTTTGGCTGTCGGAGATGTGGCTTTCCAAAAAAAATGCACACAATTTATGAGGGATGTGGGCAGTCGAGATCGGACCGTTTTGTTGGTTAGTCATAATCTGCATCTCATTCGAAGTCTTTGCACTCGTTTGATTGTTCTCGATCAGGGAAGACTGATTCAAGATGGTCCAGTGGAACAAGTATTACCTTCTTTCATCAAACTGCTTCAACCCGGTGGCGATGTCGGACGAGCAGATCTTAAAAACCGGGCAGCTTACTGTACGGGCGAACTTCGTATTGAGAAGTTTGATTTTTTTAATCAAAAAAATGAACCTTCTTGGAAATTTTCATCGGATGAGATGGGGTATTGTGAAGTTGAGTACTTTGTTCAAAAACCCATCAAAGGGCTCAGTGTTGCGCTTTTTATTGCTAATCCGCTCACCGAAGATGTGATCACGACCATTAAGGAAAAGATCACCCACGAAACCGTTCTTGAGGGAACAAGAAACAAGGTGAGATTGGAGTTCCCTCGTCTGGCTTTGAGGCCTGGGGACTATTCCGTCCAGATTTGTCTCATGAATGAAGAAGGACATCTCTATTATGATCGAGTAGGGCGAGAAGCTGACATTCCTTTTCTAAGTATTACTTCTTCAGAAGTTGATCCCCAAAAACGAATTGGATATTTTACGCTGCCAGCGTTCGTTAGGGAGGGTTAAGGGTGGCACACGCTTCGACTCAAGCAAATCCTCAAGAGATCTTTATTCAACAAGGTCAAAAGTTTTTACGCTGGAGTGATGTCCAAGAGATTTGGGCGTACCGAGAGCTGATTTATTTCTTATGTCTTCGAGACATCAAGGTGAAATATAAACAAGCAGCTTTGGGTATTGTGTGGGTGATAGCGCAACCTCTGTTTTGGATGCTTTCCTATACCGTTCTGTTCGGAAAAATTGCCAAAATGGATTCCCAGGGGATTCCTTATGCTGCATTCAGTCTGGCTGCTTTAGTGCCGTGGATGTTTTTTACTGGAGCATGTACTCGCGGCAGTTTGAGTTTAGTGGGGAGTGGTACACTCTTCAGTAAAGTTTATTTCCCTCGCTTAATCATTCCGCTTTCCTCCGTATTATCTGCTCTCTTTGATTATTGCGTGTCTGTTATTTGTCTTATTTTTGTGTTGGCATTTTATGGTCACATGCCGCAATGGTGGTGGCTGCCCGGGCTAGCGATGAGCACTCTTTGGGTGTTTGTTTTTGCGGTAGGTTTAAGTTGTTGGTTGGGAGCGTTGAATTTGAAATACCGAGATGTCAATCACCTGCTGCCTTTTATCATGCAGGCTTGGATGATCATCACCCCAGTAGTTTATCCTTTGAGTGTCATTTCTGAGAAATACCGATGGGTTTTAAAGTTAAATCCAATGGTAGCCATTATCGAATCTTACCGAGCTTTTTTGTTTGGTGGAACGGTAGAGGCTTCCACTGTCATCTGGGCCATCGCCATTACCTTGCTTGTATTTCTGACTGGTATTGTCTACTTCAAAAGTACCGAACGGACTTTTGCCGATATCGTCTAAATTCGTGAAGTCTCCATGAGGACTGTACTCCTACTCACTCTCTCGAATGTGTTTATGACCTTTGCTTGGTATGGACATCTTCGCTATCGAGACGTGTCCCTTTGGAAAGCTGTTTTAGTGAGTTGGTCGATTGCCTTTTTGGAGTATTGTTTTCAGGTTCCAGCCAATCGAATTGGGTACGGGCAATTCTCGGTGGCCCAACTAAAAACGCTTCAAGAAGTCATCACACTGATTGTCTTTTCCGTATTTTCCTATGGGTATTTGGGAGAATCACTCCGTTGGAACGATTGGGTTGGCTTTGGCTTTATAGCACTCGCCGTATTCTTCATTTTCAAGTAACGCACCACGCAAAAAAACCAGCCTTTACTTTTATCAAAGGTAGGTAAAGATTAGGCTTTTTACGGGGTTGTCATGTCTCAGCTGTTTTACCAATTTCTAGATATGATGTTGCATCTAGATGTCCATTTAAACGCGATTTTATTGGAGTACGGAGCTTGGACTTACGTCATTTTGTTCCTCATCGTGTTTTGTGAAACAGGATTAGTAGTCACTCCATTTCTCCCCGGAGATTCCCTCCTGTTTGCTGCGGGGGCCTTTGCGGGTAAGGGCAGTCTGGAATTGCAGTGGTTGATCCCGCTCCTATGTATCGCGGGCATCTTGGGAGATGCTCTTAACTACTCCATTGGGAAGACTTTAGGCCCCAAGCTTTTAAAGAAAGAGAAATGGTTTTTAAAGCCGGAACATTTAAACAAAACGCAGCAGTTCTATGAACGTTGGGGAGTAAAGACGATAGTACTCGCACGGTTTGTTCCAATCATCAGGACTTTTGCCCCCTTCTTAGCCGGAGTCGGTAAAATGAATTATCGGCAGTTTGGAACGTTCAACGTATTAGGTGCCATTTTGTGGGTAGTTATTTTCTCAGTTGCTGGATTCTGGTTTGGCAATATTCCAGTGGTACGAAAGAATTTCACTCTCGTTATTTTGGGAATTATCATCGTTTCGGTTTTACCCGCTGTTTTTGAAGCGCTTCGAAACCGGAATAATCCCGCCAAGCATTTGGTGTAGCTTTAAATGAAGCCACGTTTGATTATCATTGATGGGAGCTCTTATTTCTTCAGGGCTTTTTTTGCTATCCAACATTTGTCGAATTCCAAGGGATTTCCAACGAATGCCATTTATGGTTTTACCAATATGTTGTTACGGGTACTGGAAGTGGAAAAACCGGAATATTTGGTGATTGCTTTCGATACCCCAAAGCCCTCCTTTCGAAAAGATTTATACTCAGAATACAAAGCCAATCGAGAAAGCCCACCTGAGGACTTGGTGCTGCAAATTCCGGAAATCATGAAGATGGTGGATGCCTTTCAGATTAAGCGCATGCAGTTGGAGGGAGCCGAAGCTGATGATGTGATTGGCACTTTAGCTGATAAAGCTGTGAAAGACGGCTTCAAAGTTGAGATCATCACAGGGGATAAAGATCTCATGCAGTTAGTTACTTCAGACATTTCGCTATATGACACAATGAAGGACAAACGCGTAGGCCCAGAGGGAGTAATAGAAAAGTTCGGAGTACACCCCCATCAAGTAGTCGATTTTTTAGCATTGATGGGCGATGCCTCAGATAACATTCCCGGTGTAACGGGTATTGGAGAAAAAACGGCAGCACAGCTGATTCAAGAGTTCGGTTCGTTAGAAAATTTATACAAGAAGCTCGATCAGATTAAGCAGGAAAAAAGACGGTCAACGCTAGAAAAAGAAAAGGAAATTGCTTTTCTGAGTAAAACGCTAGCTACGATAAAAAAAGATTTGGAACTTCATTGGGAATGGAATGAATGTAAATATTCTGGTCCGGACGGCAAACTGTTAAAGCCGTTATTAGAACGATTCGAGTTCAATCAGTTGATGAAGCGGTTCCAGTTTGAAAGAGAAGAGACGGCTTTTCAATGTGGTCAATACGAGGTTGTTGAAACACTTGAAAAGCTCAAGGAAGTTTGCGAACGCATTAGAAATGCTGAGGTGGTTTCTGTAGACACAGAGACAACTTCTTTGACTATCCATGATGCCCAACTCGTCGGTATCTCAATTTCCACCCAACCTGGACATGCTTATTATATTCCTGTGGGACATATTAGTCCCCAGAGCAAGGAGAGGTTAGCTGAGCAGCTTTCAGATGCGGAAGTGAAAAAGTGGCTGAAGCCGCTCTTGGAGCATCCGGAGATAAAAAAAGTAGGGCAGAATCTCAAATACGATTACCAAATCTTTCGTAATTGGGGAGTCCGACTCCAAGGAATTGCATCCGATACCTTACTAGAAAGTTATTTGATTAACCCGGAAGAGCCACATAATTTAGATGCGTTAGCGCTGAAATACCTAAGCCATCAGAATATTTCTTATGAAGAGGTGACCGGGAAGGGCAAGAGTCAAATTTCTTTTGCCGAAGTTCCAATTGATAAAGCCACTCAATATTCAGGTGAGGATGCGGATGTTGCTCTCAGATTGCATACGCAGCTGATGCCTGAAGTAGATAAAATGGGTGGGTCTCAATTGTTGAGCACGATTGAAGTGCCCCTAGTAACGGTATTAGCGGAGATGGAGTATGCGGGCGTAAAAGTAGACCGAGAAAAGCTGAGTGAGATGGAAAGTAATTTGTCCTCAGATCAGGCGTCAGTTCAAGATAAGATTTTCGAATTGGCGGAAGGCAGTTTCAATATCGGATCGCCTAAACAGCTCTCTCATGTGCTGTTTGAGAAACTTAAGTTACCCATCATCCGTAAAACTAAGACAGGCATTTCCACTGATGAAAGTGTATTAGAAGCACTTTCTGACAAGCATGAAATTTGTGGCTGGGTCTTAAAGTATCGAGAATTGACTAAATTGAAGTCGACTTACGTGGATGGTTTGATAGGGCAAATTCACCCTCAGACCGGCCGTGTCCATACGAGTTTCAATCAAACCGTGACCGCCACGGGGCGACTGTCCAGCTCTAGCCCTAATTTACAGAACATCCCGACCACTAGCGATCCACGACACGATATCCGGGCTGTTTTCATTCCCGAAGCGGGGTTTGAGTTGTTCTCTGGGGATTACAGCCAAGTAGAATTACGGCTCTTGGCGGACATGAGCGAGGATAAAGAGTTGCTCCGCGCTTTCCAAAATGACGAAGATGTTCATGCGTATACTGGGAAGCTAATTTTTGGAGTTCAAGAAGTTTCTCCGGAACAACGTAAAATAGCGAAGACGATCAACTTTGGCGTCGTTTATGGGCAAACTCCGTTTGGCCTTTCGCAAACACTCAAGATCAGCCCTTCAGAAGCAAAAGCTTTTATCGAAACCTATTTCCAACGGTATGCTGGAGTGAAAAAGTATTTGAATGGATTGGTGGAGAAAGCGCATAAAGATGGATTTGTGACTACATTTTTTGGGCGCCGACGATATCTGCCTGAAATAAATTCGGCCAATCGCATGAGAAGAGAAATGGCTGAGCGGGCTGCGATCAACACACCCATCCAGGGGACTGCTGCGGACATGATTAAAAAGGCGATGGTCACTATTCATCGCCGTTTGATCCAAGAAAAATACCAAGCCCGTATGATTTTGCAGGTTCATGACGAATTGGTCTTGGAAGTGCCTCATGGGGAGAAGGAAAAAGTCCGTGCTCTAGTTTTAGAGGAAATGGAGAATGCCCTGAAACTCAAGGTTCCGCTCAAGGTTGACTGCGCGTGGGGAAAAAACTGGCGAGAATGCAGTTGAGATCGCCGAAACAGGGCAAAGATCAAGCAAAAAGATTTTTCTTTTTTTTTCTTTAAAAAAGATCTGTCGAGTTCAATACCTAACGCGGCTTCGCGATCAAATTTGAAAAAGCCCGCCTTTTATCAAGCACCCTTGATTGACAGTAAATGTATGGCACATGCTATATTTTACATTATGGTCATCACAACTTCTGTGATGTCCGCTCCAAACAAAGAGTAAACAGGGCGTTAAAGCTCAAGGGATTCCCTTGAAAGGCCCACCTACATTCGGAGGTTCTCATGAAAATACCCAGAAGATTCACTCAAGAAAAACGTTCTCCTTATGATGGTATTGAATTTGAGAAGCGAAGCTCCGAAATTCGCGAGCCCAACGGTGCAGTTCTTTTTTCTGAAAAGAATGTAGTTGTTCCTCAGCAGTGGTCTCAAGTGGCCACGGATATTCTAGCTCAAAAGTATTTTAGGCGAGCGGGGGTTCCCCAGACGGACGGCAAAAACCTGGGAGGAGAAACGGATGCCCGCCAGGTATTTCATCGGTTAGCCGGATGTTGGATGGATTGGGGCAATCGGTTTGATTATTTTTCCACAGAGCGTGATGCCCAAACTTTTTATGATGAAGTCTGTTATATGCTCGCTCATCAAATGGCTGCACCCAATAGCCCCCAGTGGTTTAATACTGGGCTCTACTATGCGTACGGCATCTCGGGACCTGCACAAGGGCATTTTTACGTAGATCCCAAAACTAAAAAGCTGAAGGAGTCTGGAAACGCATACGAGCATCCGCAACCCCACGCGTGCTTCATTCAAAGCGTGACTGATGATCTGGTAAATGAAAATGGCATCATGAACTTATGGACTCGAGAGGCACGTCTATTCAAATATGGTTCCGGTACCGGAACTAACTTCAGTCATCTTCGGAGTGCTGGGGAGAAACTGTCCGGTGGAGGGAAGTCCTCTGGTCTGATGTCTTTCTTGAAAATTGGAGATAAAGCTGCCGGAGCTATTAAAAGCGGCGGAACCACCCGACGAGCTGCAAAAATGGTGTGTTTAGATTTGGATCATCCAGAGATTGAGGAGTTTATTGATTGGAAAGTCGGGGAAGAACAAAAAGTTTCTGCTTTAGCGGCAGGGAGCCGAATCCACAAAAAACTTTTGAAGGGATTGTTGCAGGCCACCAGCGACAGTTCAGGAAAGGTTCAACTCGATCTTAAAACGAATCCGGGATTAAAAAAGGCTTTGAAGGCCTGCAGAGAAAGCTTCATTCCTGAGAACACGATTCAAAAAGTGTTGCAGTTGGCTGCACAAGGCGTGAAAGAGTACGACTTTCCAGAGTTCAACACGGATTGGGAAAGTGAAGCTTATTCTACGGTGAGTGGGCAGAACTCCAACAACTCCGTCAGAATCCCGAATGAATTTTTTAAAGCCTTGGAAGATGGAAGACCTTGGCAACTCAGAAGAAGAACGGATGGCCAGTTGGCAAAAGAAGTGTCTCCAGAAGGACTCTGGGATAAAATTGCTGCAGCTGCCTGGGCCTGTGCTGATCCTGGATTGCAATTCGATTCCACAATCAATGAGTGGCATACCTGTCCGGAAGGCGGCCGCATCAACGCTTCCAATCCGTGCTCTGAATACATGTTCTTAGATGATACCGCATGCAATTTGGCGAGCCTCAATTTGATGAAATTCTATGACTCCAAAACAGGAAAGTTTTTGGTGGAGGATTTCTGTCATGCGGTTCGAATCTGGACGATTGTTTTAGAAATCAGTGTGTTGATGGCTCAGTTTCCGAGCAAAGAGATCGCACAGAAAAGCTTTGAGTATCGGACCTTGGGATTGGGCTACGCCAATTTGGGGGCTTTGTTGATGGCTATGGGGATTCCCTATGGAAGCCCGCAGGCCAAAGCTATTTGTGGTGCGCTATCGGCCATCCTGACAGGAGAAAGTTATGGCACTTCTGCGGAGATGGCTAAGGAACAGGGGCCGTTTGAACAGTTTCAACGCAATCGGGAGCCCATGTTACGAGTGATTAGAAACCACCGCAGAGCAACCCAGGGCAACTCGGGAGAATCTTTTGAGGGCCTCTCGGTCACTCCGGAATGTTTAGATGCCTCTCACTGCCCGAAATATCTTTTGGAAGCTGCACAGTTTTCATGGGATCGGGCATTGGAGTTAGGCGAACAATATGGGTTTCGGAATGCTCAAGTTTCAGTCGTAGCACCGACGGGGACGATCGGACTTTTGATGGACTGTGATACTACTGGAATTGAGCCCGATTTTTCCCTAGTCAAGTTTAAGAAGCTTGCGGGGGGAGGGTATTTACGAATTATCAATCAATCAGTCCCGATGGCCTTGAGACAGTTGGGATATTCAGAAGCTCAGATCCATGAAATCGTCACTTATGCCTTGGGAACTGGAGATTTATCTCGGTGCCCTCATCTTGAGGTTCTGAAGAGCAAGCTCTCTTCCGAAAGCTACTCCAAACTCACTCAGGCTGTTAAAACCGCTTTTGATATTCGCTTCGTAGTCACTCCCTGGGTTTTGGGTGAGGAAGTATGCCAGGAAGCTTTTGGAATTACCCCTGAGCAATTGGCTAATCCTCAACTTGATTTGATGACTCATTTAGGGATTTCGCCGGAGCAGGTGGAAGAAGCTAATGAATTTATTTTTGGTTGCATGACTCTAGAAGGTGCACCTCACCTCAAAGAGGAACACTATCCCATTTTTGATTGTGCGAATAAGTGTGGCAAAAAAGGAAAACGATTTCTTCCCTTTCAGGCTCACATCGAGATGATGGCCGCTGCTCAGCCGTTTATCAGCGGAGCTATCAGTAAAACAATCAACATGACTGCAGAAGCAACTATTCAGGATGTAAAAGAGGCGTACACCCTTTCTTGGAAGAAAATGATCAAAGCGATTGCTCTCTATCGAGATGGGTCTAAATTGAGCCAACCCCTCAGCGCAGCTCTATTTCAATCAGAAGTAGAAGATGCCGAGGCTCCAGCTGCAGCAGAACTTCGAGAGGATATTCTATCCTTAGCCGATCGCCTCGCAAGAAGATCCTTGCGGAGGGAACTCCCCAATCGTCGGATGGGCTATACAGTTAAATCGACCATTGGAGGTCAGCGAGTTTATCTACGAACTGGAGAATATGAGGATGGGAGTTTAGGCGAGATCTTTATCGATATCTACAAAGAGGGGGCTGCTTATCGGGCTCTCATGAATGCGTTTGCGATTTCCGTTTCCTTGGGATTGCAATATGGCGTTCCGCTGGAGGAGTTTGTAAATAAGTTTCATATGTTTCGGTTTGAACCCAATGGACATGTGGCGGATCATGATAATGTGAAGTTTTGTTCGTCGATCATTGATTTCATTTTCAGAGATTTAGCTCTGAACTATCTTGGACGCACGGATATGGTTCACGTGCCTCCAAAAGAACCAGTCATGCCCTTGGGGGCCTTAGGGGCCATGGGGGCCATGGAAGCTGCTAGCCCTGTCGGCGAAAACACAGATCTTGCTCTGTCTGCTCGAGAGTTCGAAGATGATTTAGCTTTCTCTTCGCTTATGGCAAAAACCAAGGGGTACGAAGGAGATCCTTGTTCCGAGTGTGGCCATTTCACCTTGGTCCGAGGCGGAACCTGCCTTCGCTGCGTGAGTTGTGGAGCTACTTCGGGTTGTAGCTAATTGAGGGTGCGGTCGATTTGGACGATGAGCTCACGATATACGGGTAAGCCTTCATCCGGACGAACGCAACTCACCTCATCTAGAGGGGTTAGCTGGACTGAATAAGTATCCTTCGGATTCTGACCGCCTTGATAACGAGGGGATTTGCCAGGCTCTTGAATTTTAAAAACGAAGTTCAGGCCCGTAATGGTGATCGGAGAAGAACGACGAGCGATCACTTGATTCAAATCCACTTGCCAAGTCATGGCATCCCTTGCGGTCATTTCCTTTTCATTTTTTGCTGACCATTGAAAATGACGTCCTGTGGAAGCATCTTCACCTTCCCAACCAAAAACCACACTGATTCGGGTTCCGTATTCAACTGGAGCAGATTTAAAGATCAGTCGAAGATCTGTTTCGGTATTGGAATAGTAGGAGCAGGAATGGGCATAGGAGCGTGCCTCAGCATGAACATCTGAAATCCAAAGAAAGTCTTCAGCGGCTCCGAATGCAAGCGCTCCCAAACTCAATTGTAGTAAAATCCAAAGTTTCACGGCCAGGCCTCCTCGCAACGATCGGTCGTCGGTGTAGCGAAACAAACGCTGCGCGTCAAGCGCGCAATCGGAGACTAGTCTTTTTTCATAATAAACAGGTAGTTAAAGCCACGTAGGTAATAGTTTCCTTCCACTGCGGCCTTATGCCAGGAGGGGTTTTTGAGATTCTTGTTGTGTCGAGTAACGCAAACAATATCGACCGGTTTAAATTTTTTTTGGAGTATCTGAAAAAGTTCAAAACCAATAGGGCTGAAAGGTTTTCCCTTTTTGAAGCTGTCAGAAACATAGAGAGCCATCATTCGGCGATTTTTTAATACTCTGAAAATTTCATCAATCACTCTTTTCATGGCTTCGCCGTAAAGAGAGGTGCGAGAATCAAGCTCGCCAATACACCGCGGATCCCCGGAGTACTTCACATGGGTCGAGTAAGGGGGATCTACAAACACAAAGTCGACTGAATTATTCTTGAGAGGAAGTTTACGCGCATCTGCCTGCGAAATATCCTCGCGAGTAGGTGCGAGATCAAAACCTATGCCTTGACGATCTAAATCCCTACACACATCCAACGTGGTACCGCTGCCGCACATGGGATCCAGAACAATGTCTTTCGGACGAGTATAACGCTGCAATAAATTCCAAATCACATAAGAAGGCGTAGCGCCCACATAGTTTTTGTCTCCTTGCATGCTCGTCCCGTAGTGTTGGGAAGGGTAATCCCACAGCGAGGTGGTTTGGAGGGTGAGCTGCGGTTTGATTGTGTAGTTACGTTTTTCTTTTTTTGGTTGCCTCATGACGGCGAGGACCTTAGCAAAAAAACAATTCAAGCGCGAGTGTCTAGTAACCAAACCATTGGATCATCTGAGGAAAACCCCACCCTAGGAGAGCCATGATGAGCAGAATGAGGGCCGAAAAGCTGAGATATCCTAAAACCAGGTAGAGACTATCTTCCTCTAAAACTCCTAAAGACAATAAAGCAATGGTGAGTGCCGGCGGGGAATTCGTACCCGGGGGAAGGGGTAAGGCCAGTAACAGACCACAAAAACAAATGAGAAAATAACTCAGTCTCTTATTGCCTGGGTGTTTGGAAAAAAAACGCCCACGCGGTTTCACCCAGCGAGATAATCGATGGGCTACTCCTTGAGCTTGAGCGAATAGTGTTCGCAGCAAAGGCCCTGAAAGTTTCTTCTCTCTCAAAAAAGCAGGTAGCCAGAAAGTTCGTCCCAGTAACATTCTGAGCGCAAGCCATGCGATGACTAAACCGAAGGGTATGCTCAGCCCGGGTAATGGAATTGGCAGTAGGAAAGGAAGAGCGAAAATAAATGTAAACATCGCTTGGTCTTGGACGTGAGTCACAGAAAGTAGCTTCTGAAGAGCAACATGATCTCCATGAGAAGCATGAACCAAACGTTCCAACTCTTTTTCAACTCGGCTGCCTTTTGTTGAGTGATGAGTTTCCATTGCGCCCTCATTATAGCTGAATAACTTTTCATTGGCAGTTCAGTAAATGAAAGTTACATTTGGGCCCCATGAAAAAATTCTCTTATTCAACGACCATCCGAGAACATCATTTGGATGGATTTGGCCATGTTAACAATTCTGTTTATTTGCAGCTTTTTGAAGAAGCGCGGTGGGAATGGATCACTCAAGGTGGTTACAGCTGGAATGATGTTCAGAAAGAGAAATGTGGTCCGGTGATTTTGGAAATATCTTTGAAGTTTTTGAAAGAAGTACGGTTGCGAGATGTTATTACGATAGAAACTTGTTGCGCGTCGTACAACAAAGCAGTGGCAGAATTGGAGCAGAAAATGTGGAATACCAACAAAGAGCTTTGCACTCACGCATTTTTTAAGTTTGCTTTATTTGATTTAGAAAAACGCCGAATTGTAAAACCCACTGAGCGTTGGCTGAAGGCTCTCGGATTACCCTAAAACAAGGCAAAATCCCCCAAAATTCCACGCCTTTTTTGTCAAACTGTCTAAAAGTTAGACGATTCTAATATGCATAAGATATCAGTAGGTTACGACCATAATACCCGGTGGTTTCTAGGGGCCTGTCTAAAAGTTAGTCAGAGGGAGCAGGGACAAACCTTGCGTATTCCTCTGGCATACGGAGTGCACCCTAGAGGTCCGAATCAGCAAAGAACGTGTGGGTTGTAGAACCTTTTGGATTTGGGGGTATCTTTTGAAGACCTTAAAACTGATCACTATTTTTAGTTTATGTTTACTGCTCCAGGTTTCATCTTTATTTGCAGCAGAGACAGCGGCACCTGTAGTTAAAGTCACGGAAGCTCCGGTAGTGACCACTGCGAACGGGGTTAAAGTAGAAACCCGAACGATTGAGACACAGGGATCGAGTCAGGCCAAGCCTCAGGCGCAAGCGGAGCCAGTCGCAACCAAAATCGAAAATTACATCACCATAGATACTCGAGAACCCGCCATGGGAGCAATTCCCGCGGCAGCTGCACCTGCAGTTGTATCGGCTGTTGCCAATGAGGCCACCAGCGCCAGTAACAGTTTGAAAATAACACCCGTTGCAGGAATCACAGCGTATCAAGGCGCCTGGTACAGTCACATAGCAAATCGAGGCACTGTCGGTTTGATTTTGGATATTCCTCTCATTTCAATCCTTTCCCTTGAGGTGGAAGGACAGTACGGTCGATTCAACATTAGCTATTCTGGATATGGGCGTCCGTTCACTCAATATTCTGGTGGAGCGAATGCGAAAGTCACTCTGAAAAGAGGGTTTATCCAGCCTTATGTGGGGGCCGGTATGATGGCTGTTCGATATGAAGGTTTAGCTATGGCGGACAATTATTTTTCTAATCAGCCTTCGGTGATGGCGGCAGGCCAACTTGTCGCGGGAGCTGAAATGAATCTTTTGGCTGGAGTGTCTGTAGGGGCTCGTGGCGAATGGTTGAGTCCTCTGCCGAGAAGAAATGGTCAGTTACAACCAAACTACAACGTGCAGTCGAGTGAAGTTTCAGCAATGATGTCCAACTTCTATCGAATCCTTGGCACAGTCAGTGTGAGTTTCTAGTTGAGTGGTACGCACCTACCTAAGAAGAAACAAAGTCAAAGAGAGAGATCGGGTCGTGCCGACTCAGATCTCTCTCGAGAAATAACTTTTGAATCTGATTTTGTTGTCATGAGAAGATCCGCCCAACAATTTTGAGGAAATGCAATCGCCGTGGGATGCGGGACGAAAAGAGTGAGACTCTTTTTTGCTCGAGTCATCGCAACGTATAAAATACGGCGAGCTTCTGCTCGATCTTTCTCTTTGCGTTCGTCCAAAAGGCTTTGGTAGCTGCCAGAGGCCACTTTTTCATCGCCCTCCCAGTATCTCAAGCCCGGTGGAAGTCCGGCTTTTAAGAGCAGGGAAGGACTCTCCTGCGGGAGCTGACGAAGCGTATCGACTAGCACCACGTGATCAAACTCCAAGCCTTTGGCGGCGTGCACAGTCATCAGATGGATTCCCCCTTGGAGTTTAGAGGCTGGAATCTCCTGAAAAAACACTTCGGAGTCAGAAAAAGAATTAAGGACGTCTTGTATGTCAAATAGAGACAATCCAGGTTTTGAGAAAAGCGAAAGCACCGCACTCAAGGCTGCTGTATTTTCGGGAAACTGTCGGGTGTTAATAAAAAGACTATCCAAGCATCGATCTATTCGGGCTTCTCCGGAATGAACCAGATCTAGGAGCCATTGCAGTGGCGCAGGACATTCTCTGCTCAGTACATAAAAGAGGGATTCCCACTGGCCCTCGAGGAATTTTCTCTTTCTCGTGAGCTCCAGAATCTCTGCAAAAGACCAATTCATGTATTTAGAACGTAAAAAGTTGATTAGGGCAGAATCTAGCAGGGGATTTGAAAGAAATTGCAAAAAGCTCACGAGATCAATGGCTGTGAGCTGTTGAGTAAGCGTGTTTGTTTTTTTACACTGAACTGGTACTCCATGATTTTCAAAAACTGAACTGAACTCGTTGATCCTGTCAGTGTTCCTAAACAGCAGCGCAATCGAGTTGGGAGAAACTCCTTGAGCTAGGCGTGATTCGATCCATGCTAAGAGGGCTTGGGGCTCCTGATCTTGAAGTTCCCGCCGCGTGCTTTTTTCAGTTGGGCCATAATAGACCACCTGAAAATGACTCTCCTGTGTTCGTGTGGCCGAGCCGAAGCCAGAGATCATCGGGGTCCACTGGAAAGCTTGTCCATCAAAGAGTCTTTCGGATAAGGCGTTCACCTCGTTCAAGAGCTGTGGTTCCGATCGAAAATTATGGAGCAGCTCTAACTTAAGCCCGCCTCGAGCCGCAATCAGCTGAGTCACTTCATCAAAAAGAGCTGGCTCAGCTTGTCGAAACCCGTAAATAGATTGTTTGGGATCACCAACAATAAATAGCTTTTCAGGATTGTCCCCCAGCAGAGTCTGGATGATTTGCCATTGTATGGGGCTCGTGTCTTGAAATTCATCTACTAAAATATGTTTGAATTCATTGCTCAGTCGAGCTCGAGCCAACGCTGACTCCCGAAGAATGCGCAAGGATAGATATTCCAGATCATCAAACGAATAACTGCCTGCGCTTTGAAAACGTTCAGTCATTTCATCGACCATGGGCCTGATGCTCTCTGCTAAAAGGCAGAGAACTTGTGCCCCACGATCCTTGGCCCGAGCCTCACAGGCCAGTTTGAGACAATCGAAAAATAAATAACGTTCTTGATAAATGCGCTGGGCAACCTCTCGCAGCTCTCGATGATTGAAGTGGATGAGAAGAGCTTTGAGTCGTTCAGGGGGTAAGCGTTCCAGCCAATCTCGATAAGTTTTGTTAAAACTACTGAAAAAAGAAGAGGGGTCTAGGATGCTCTTGATGGGTTCAAAACCGAGCTCTGAACCGTATTGATTTAAAATATAAAAGCACAAGCTATGAATGGTACCGATGGTCTTTGAATCAATCACTTCACCTCGAATTTTTTCATTTTTTTCCAATTCTTGGAGATGAATGAGAATTCTATCCTTCAGCTGTTGGGCGGCTTCACGAGTGAACGTAATAGTCAGAATTTGTCTAGGGGCACAGCCTGCTTGCAGTAAACGAACGTAGCGCTCTACAAGGGTTGAAGTTTTTCCGCTGCCCGCTGAGGCATTGAGTGAAATGGCAGTTGCACTCTCAGTAGCTGCTCGGAACTGAACATCGGTCAGGTTCCTAGACATATCCTACTCCATTTCGACAAAAGGCGGTGGCTTCACAGAAACGGCAGGCCTCTGCAGAAGGAGTGGGTGCAAAAACTCCCGCAGCAATGGAAGAAGCATGTCGAACCAACGCTTCTTTACCAGCTTCCAAAAGTGTATTGAGCTTAGCCGCGTTGAGGGTGTGACCTCGAGTGAGCTCCTTTTTTGTTTCCTTGGAAACAGCTTCTTCAAGGACGAGCCCTCGTCTCAATTCCCCTCTTTTTAAGTCATAAAACAAAATGGCCGCTGGAGGTTTTCCAAAGACTTGTTCAGCTCCCAACCAGTAAAGCAGTGCCTGAAAGTTCACTCCCTGGGCAATGTGATCCGGAGTGAAATCTACGGTTCCCGTTTTGTAATCGATCACGAGAAGGTGGTCTAAATCCAACAAATCAATTCGATCAATTTTTCCAACGCATTGAATGCCTGCTAGCTCAATAGCAAAATCCTTCTCAACAGCAAGGGTGCGTTGCGGCTGGAAGTAATCTCGCAAAAACCGTTCGGTCCGCATGATTTTTGGAACGATTTTTTCAAAAGCAGCAGTCAAAAAGAAACGCATGGGCAAAAATGAAGAGCCTGCTTTCTCATCTTTGGAAATTACCGACTCAAAGGTTTGTTTCAGGTCGTTTTCTGTAAGTGCAGTGGGGCGGTCGGGGCTTAATAATTCCTCAAGCGTTAAATGGACTGATTGCCCAAGGACCAAGGCAAAATCATCCATGGGTGCCCTTTTTTCAGTGAGTTTCAAACGTCGAAATAAATATTTGGAGGGACATTCTGCATAGGTTTCCAGTTGAGTCGCGGAAAGCCGTTTGACTTCAAGCGGAGCGGAGAAGTTCTCAGCGTTCGATGATGGAGCGCGGAGGTTAAGAATGCTTCGGTTGATTTCGAGTCCTACGAGCTCTGTATCGGGCAGGGATGTAAAAAGGCGACCGCTGAGCGCAGAAGCCCGTTCCCGTAACACATCCAGACGCGATTGAAGCAATGAACTCCATCGAGGTAGTTGAAAGCCCGCATGAAATAAATGCTCCAGTTCGTTCTCAGATAGAAGTATTTCGGAAGTGGGAGCTTCCAATAGGGTCTCGTCGCAAAAAGCAAATTGAAGATCACCGCAAATATTAGGCAATGAGATCCAGGGGAGAATCATCACGTCCGGCTTTTGAAGGGGTGCTGAGTCAGAAAAAGAATCAATAGACTTCTGTTCAAGAAAAGTGCGTTGGGTAGGAAGCAATCCCGTCTGCCGGTTCAAACGGTCTAAATAGTCGGTAGAAGTTTCATTCCAATAAGGTGGAACTTCAAGAAGGCGAGCATTTAATTCCCAACGAGTGGTCAGGTCGAGATCAGGAGCCTGTCGGATGGATTGAAGCCACTTGGTCCAAAACGAATCAGATTTGTTTGAGGATGAAAAGAGTTGGTAACTGATTAGACCCGAACTGGCTAGTCGACATTTTAAGTAGGAGAGCGATTGAGCAGAACCAAAAAAATTTAGAAAAGCTGGTTGGCCCCGATCAGTAGTTGCTCGAACGATAGCCGATACTAAAGCATCTGCTGCAGAAGTGTTCGAACCCTGATGCACTTGAGGTACGCCGGAGTTCCATGGAGATTCTAGACTGCGGAAAGGATGTCGGGTTCCGCTGGCTTGGCAGAGCTCTTCAAACAAGTAAGCTGAGTGGGACGCTGGCACAAAACAAATTTTTTGGGACTGAGAAACTGTAGGCGATTGGGCCTTTATCTGATCGAGCCAATTCCACAAGAATGCCGCCCGGTCCTGAGCTAAAGGACTCTTCAAGTAAAAGAGAAAGCAGTCTTTTAGCGCTCTATTTTTTTTAGTGGCAGGAAGTTGGGAAAAACAAAACTCCACTTGTTCCTGATTCAAAATCAATGAATGGCGCAAAAACTCTATCGTGGGTAACCACTCTTCTGCGGTCAAAGGGGTTTTTTTAAAGGAACGTGCAAGCTCTAATCTCTGTTCTGAAGTGAGGCCAGCTGGGACGGATTGGCTCATCTCCTCGCCTATTGAGGTAGCATTTTCGGTGTTACAGCTCCCGAGAGCGCGAAACACCTGAAGGTCTTCCTGAGATTCAAAACAGAAATGTGTTGGCACAACTCACCACTTATCAGTAAATCTGGAGGCTATAAAGATTTGGTTTCAATTTGTTCTTAACGCATGGGGTCGCGCAATGTCTGAAAAACTTTTTGTAGGAGTCGGTCGACTCAGTTTATTTTTTCGCCAAGCTCGAAATTTAAAAGATAAGAGAAACCAGCTGCAAAGCCTCAAGCAGAAGCTGCGTAATCAAGGGTGGAGTGTCTCCGAAGTGGGGCATACTGAAGATCCCAAGCGTGGATTTTTGGGATTTGTGTATACGGGCAATAGCTACCATCAAGTGGAGCTGGCTTTTGAGCAAGTGCTCTCATTGCTCATTGGAAATTTTGAAGTCGTACGAAAAACTAAAGAAATTTTGGAATTTGATGCGGACCCTACTTTTGATGATTCTTTGCTGGCGAGAAGTCTTTTGGGAGATACCGATGAGCCTTAGAGGGACCCCAGGATCTGATTTCCCAGATCGAGCAACGTGCGGAGTTCACTAGTAGGGTGGGAAAGCCGTTGAATGTAAACAGTAGGCACTCCCAGTTCAGATTGAAAAGCCTTTGCCCATTTCTCCTGCAAAGCGTGTAATTCCTCAAAATATTCATGGAGCCCCTGCAACCAAGACCTGTGCGCCTCTGGGAGTTGGGTGGAAGTGAGAGGTGGCCAGTAGCGTTCAAGCCGGTTGAGGATGAGTTGACTGATTTGGATGTTTTCCTGGTTCAGGGCCTTTTGAAACTCTAAAGATTCCAAAAATCGAGCTTCACTGGCCTGAGTTACCAGAATAAAAGCAGTGGTGTTGCCTCTGAGTACTTCCATGACAGCAAGATGCCGTTCACGAAAGCCAGATTGCATACCTTGAAGATCGGTTAGAAACAGCGCGAGTTGTTCCAGAAATTCACTTCCTAAAATATTTTGAAGCGCCTTCATTGCTAGTTGGGTGCCTTTTTGAAAGAGTTGAAAGCCCCCTTTTTTTTGGAACCAAGAAATAACCGGTGCGTCCATAAAATCAGCAAGCCGTTGGGGTGCCTTGAACAAATCAATAGCATTCTGAGTCGGGGGGGTATCCACGATGATTTTGTCAAATTGAGGATCTGAGGCAAACGCAAGGATTTGCTCCATGGCCGCATATTCGTGGCTGCCTCCCAAAGACTCCACGATGGTCCGATAAAAGCGATTTTCCAGAATCTTCTGCTTCTGCTGTTCGTTCTTGGCAAAACGAGCAATGATCCTGTCAAAAGCATGTTCTCCATCCAGCATATAGGCGTGGAGCTCAGCATGAGGATGATCGGTTAAAGTCACTTTTCTGAGTTCTGTAGAGAATGAAGTCAACCCCAGTGTTTGAGCTAATCGTTTAGCGGGATCAACCGTCAGAACCAATGTCCGATAGCCTTGAACACTGAAGCGAATGGCCAACGAAGCGGCTAAAGTTGTTTTTCCAACTCCTCCAGGACCTCCGATCAGATAAATTCTTTTTTCTGAAAAGGGAACGGTCATAAAGTCCTCAAGTGTTCGGCAATGGACTCTACAGTAGTGATCCATTCCGGCTCAGTTAATTTTGGGATTTTCAGAAAGGGAATGTGATGAGAGCCGAGCTCTTTCTCGGCTTCTTGTTGCTGTTGATTTAGAAATTCAAAATGACGAACCAGATTTAAATCTTCTGGTGAAAGGCTGTGTTGAGCAGATTGAGGTTCCAGACGTTCTCCGGGGAAGTTCGGTAAACACTGATTTAAAACTAAAGGATTGAAAGTGAAAGATCCCAGCTCCATCAGTTTTTTTCTCAACTCGATGGTTTCTGTGGTTGGAAGCTCTTCCGGAAGGGTGACTAATTGGATGGCCGTTTCTGGAGAAAAGTACATCGCACAAATGCGTTCGATTTCACGATGCACTAAACCGACTTTGAAAAGATTTCTCAGGCCTAGAGGCGAGGAAAAAAAAGAATAGGCGTGCCCACTCGAAGGCAGATCTACCAAAACAAGAGCATCAGTTGCATGTGTCGTTAAATCCCAAATTTTTCCAGCAATGACCGCTTCGGAGAGTCCTGGCGCAGCTGAGATGAATTTATTTACTATTTTATTGCCCACCAGGAGCTCCACAATACTTTTAAATTTGAGAATGGTGAGGGCGTATTCCTTAAAGCACTGAGCAGATTCTAAAACAAAGTGTTGAATACCCAGAGATTCAAAGGGGAGAGAGCGGGCTTTTGTATCAAAGGGATTCCAGGAAACTAAAAATACTGGCTTGTTCTTTTTTTTGCAGGCCAATGCAGTCGCTGAAGCCAAGGCACTTTTACCCACTCCACCTTTACCGGTGAAGAAGACCACTTTTTTCCTGAGGATTGTTTCTAAGTAGGATGCGCTCACGCGCTAAATATTCCAATTTAATCGTCTAAATGGGAAGTAATAATTTGGGCGACTCGATGGGAGAATAACAGACCTGCATGCCCAATTTGGCTCAACTCAATACACCGGATGCCCGGCCATTGAGCCGTATTCTTCGGAAGCATCCACAGATCCATCTGGCCAGAGACCGATACTACGCGAGTTTGTGCGGGGGGTGGGAGTGCGTTGAGAGATTTCAGAAGCGTGCTTTCGGGATGTAAATCACGAAGGTTCGAGAGCAAAGAGTATTTGGACCACTGAGTTCCCAAGTGAGGTGTGCCTAACGTGATGAGGTTTTTTACCCATGGCTCTCCCCCCAGTTTTTGAATGAAGTACCTGGCAACCAGGCCCCCCATGGAGTGAGCCACAATATCGATTTGATCGGTGCCGTAATCCTCCCGCAGCTGATGGACTTCGGACTTCACTCGTTCTGCTAATCGGGCTACGGAGTTTACACTCGTGTACAAATTGACTTCACGAAAGTGATGCCAGCCCTTCAGCGCTAACTTTTGCTTCAAAAAGAAAAAAGCACTTTTGTTGTGGAAAATACCGTGAATCAGCAAAATAGGACGCCGGTGGCTCGCAGTGCGAGTCCAGAAAACGGGCAATGCCGGGAGGGAGTTTCCAAAAATAGCCAGAGGATAGAGTTCCGAGGCCAGGACCGAAGCCCCGAGTTCTCGAGTGATGCCCCAAGCCAAACGGCCAGGTTGAGTCAATGCAGAGATGAGTTTCATGGGTGCCTCTCTACTTTGTACAACGTCGGTCTAAGAATCAAGCTGCGGCACAGAAAATTCAATCGAACTAGGACTTTAGGGCTATCGACTTTTAAACGGTTCGATGGCATTCTTACTTGACACAGAAGGGTACTAAACGGATAACTTCTCAGAATTTTCATCTGAGAGGAACGAACGGAGTCAAGAGCTCATGCCAGCACCATCATTTCCAGAAGCCCCGGAAGGGATTAGTCGAAGAAGCTTCATCACTTGGTTAAGTGTAGGTTGGCTCGGTTTTGGTGCAGCTATGGGAGCCGGACTGACCGCGGTCGGTCGCCTCTTTTTTCCCAACGTTACTTTTGAACCTCCCCAGCAATTCAAGGCGGGGTTTCCGGCCGAATATGCCGTCGGTAAAGTGGATGAGCGATTTAAAAAGAAATATGGTGTTTGGCTGGTGCGAAACGAACGGGGGATTTACGCACTCTCCACCGTCTGCACTCATTTAGGATGCACGCCCAATTGGTTGGATGCGGAACAAAAATTCAAATGTCCATGCCATGGAAGCGGCTTCTATTCTACTGGGATTAATTTCGAAGGACCTGCCCCAAGACCTCTCGAGCGCTATAAAATAGGGCTTTCTGAAGATGGCCAGGTCTCTGTCGATAAAATGGCAAAATTTAAATATGAGATGGGGCAGTGGAATGACCCCAACTCCTTTTTGGAGCTAGTTTAATCGAGGTAGTTCATGGGTAAACCCACCATTTTTGAAACCATTAAAGAATCACAGGCTTGGAAATCCATTTTCCGGCACGGAGCACCTTCTGCGAATGCAAGGAACCGAGTTTTAGTGGTCTTGATGAACGTTTTTCTGCACCTCCACCCCATTCGAATGAAAAAATCCGGGGTTCGGATGAGTTTTACTTGGTGTATGGGGGGAATCACCTTCTTCTTGTTTTTGGTGGAAACCATCACTGGCGTACTTTTAATGTTTTATTATCGTCCTACTGCGGAGTACGCCTACTACGATATTATTGCTCTTCGAGAACACGTACCCATCGGCATTATGAGGGAAATCCATCGTTGGGGAGCTCATAGCATGGTGATCAGCGTGTGGCTCCACATGTTCCGTGTGTTCTTAACGGGTTCCTACAAGCCACCCCGAGAATTCAATTGGGGAATTGGAGTGGTGTTGTTGGTGCTCACACTGCTGCTGAGCTTTACTGGGTATCTCTTACCTTGGGATCAGTTGGCTATTTGGGCTATCACGGTGGGCTCGAATATGGCACGAGCGACTCCCTTTGTGGGTAATGAAGGGCCAGGGGCTGCGTTGTTGAATTCTTTGCTGGGCTTCGAAGCAATCAATGCGGGCAGCGATGCCAGATTTGCTTTATTAGCGGGGCGGTTGGTGGGAGAGGCCACACTGCTTCGTTTCTATGTGTTGCATTGTATTTTTATTCCGTTGGTAGCCAGTGTACTGATGGCAGTGCATTTTTGGCGCGTTCGTAAGGATGGGGGCATTTCAGGACCTCTATAAGGAACACATATGAGCTTCATCACAGATGTAATCAACTTTTTGTGTCGGCCAGAGTACTTGTTCACGCTGTCGTGCGGAGCTTTTTACTTAGTTCTTTTTCCTTTTCGAGAAACTTTCGCCAAAAAGTCCTCGCTGTACATCCTTTTAGCTTCCATGGTGGTCTTTATTCTGCTGAGCATGCTGAATCCCACTTTTAGGGATGTGGTCACCAAGCCAGACAACGTACCCATTGTTTTAATGTTGTTCCTGCTCGCTTTCTTCTGTTGGCTGCCTTTGAATAAGGCCGTTAAAAATGACCGATTGATTGCCGAAGGCAAAGATGTCGAAAACAAACAGGAAGCTAAAGAGCTGGTGTTTACTTGGCCGGATCTGATTTTTAGTGAATTCGTATGCTCTATCATTGTTTGGTCTGTGTTACTGATTTGGGCAATTACGGTTCGAGCGCCTTTAGAAGAACCTGCCAATCCGGTAGAAACTCCAAACCCCTCTAAAGCGCCTTGGTATTTCTTGGGACTACAAGAAATGCTTGTGTACTACGATCCCTGGTTAGCGGGTGTTGTATTCCCAACGCTGATCATCGTGGGTTTGGTGGTGTTGCCGTACATTGATGTCAATCCTAAAGGGAATGGGTACTACTGCTTCAATGACAGAAAATTTGCAATTACCACTTATCTTTTTGGGTTTCTCATCTTATGGATCGTGTTGATTGTGCTGGGTACTTTTTTACGAGGTCCCAACTGGAACTTCTATGGTCCTTATGAGGTTTGGGATCTCCATAAATTAGAAGCGCTTCGGAACGTCAATCTATCCGAATATATTTTCCGATTTGCTGGTCTGAACGGTGGAAAACTTCCGGATTTCTGGTTGTTCAGAGAATTAGTGGGAATTGTATTGGTGATCGCCTATATGGTGGCCGGGCCCATCATCCTGGGTAAAACCATCATGAAGCAATTCTTGCAGCAAATGGGCAAGCCCCGCTTTTACATCATGGTCACCATTTTATTATTGATGGCTTCGTTGCCTATCAAAATGATTTTACGTTGGACGATTAACTTGAAGTACATCGTGGCGATTCCCGAGTACTTCTTTAACATTTAACTAAGCGAAGAGAGCTTCATCATGGCTTCTAAAAACGCTTCACCAGACGATAAGTTTTATAAAGGTCAAACGCTTCTTAAAGCTTTCGGCATCTCCAGTGTTGTGATGTTGGTTTTTACCATTTGGATGATTCTGGATGATTTTGGTCGGGAATGGAAAAAATATCAGGCCGATTTTTTCGTCTATCGAAAGAACAAAATTGAAAAACAAATTGAAGAAGCCAAACAAGGGCTTGATGAAAATAAACTCAAAGAACTCCAGAGTCAGTTAGCTGCAGCAGAGGCAAGTTCTCAAGAGAAAGCGGCCGAGCTCAAAAAACTCAAAAAAGAGTTGGTGAAACTGACGACGGACCGTGTGAATAAAGTAGATAAGTATCAGGCGGCCAAAGGGATCTACGATGTCCATAAGTACGAGTATGAAAATGTATTTGGACATAAAGTAGCTCACGGAGAAAAAATAGAAGAAGGCACCCGACTTTCTAAAAAGGAAAAAAAGCAGCGTGATAAGCTGGAGAAAGAATGGGAAAAGGTAAAAGGGCTTTCCGATGCCGCAAACAATGCTCAAATAGCGGAGGCACAGAAGTCTGCTGAAATTGCCCAACTGACGGCCCAACAAGATGAAATCACAAAAGAGCTAAAGAAAGCCCAATCTAATGTTGATCGATTGATTGCCGCCAAGAGTGCTTCTGAGATCACTCTGAGCAAGCTTCTTCGAAGTGCGCCTATTTTAGATGTCGCTAATCCTGTTTTTAAGGTGCAACAAGTGGTTATCCCTACCATTCGGGATGATGTGTACTTTGCCCAAGTTCAAAAAGTGGATCGATGCACTACTTGCCACTTGGCCATTGATACTCCCGGGTTTGAAGATGCTCCACAACCGTATCGGACCCACCCGAATCTCAACTTAATGCTGGGGGCGACTTCACCGCATCCCACAGAAAAAGTGGGTTGTACTGTTTGTCACTCGGGTCGCGGGGCTTCGGTAGACTTTGTGCGCTCGGCCCATACACCGAGAAACGAAGAACAGAAAAAAGAATGGCAGAAAAAATACGGTTGGCACGAAATGCACCATGTGATCGAAAAAATGGTGCCGTTACAATATACCGAAGGACAATGCCGGGTTTGTCACAAACAAACGGAATATGTTCCGGCAGCTCAGAAGCTGAACCGAGCAGTCCAATTAGTTCGTTACTCAGGTTGTTACGGCTGTCATCGTATTGAAGGATGGGATCACATCCGTAAGCCCGCGCCATCTCTGAAACGGGTTAAAGGAAAGTTAAAGCACGACTGGATCGTTCGATGGGTCAGAAACCCAAAATCCTTCAACGACCATGCCCGGATGCCCGCACAGTTTCACCAAGGCAATACGGAAAGCCCTGAATACACAGCTTACCAAGAAGCCGAATTGCACGCCATTTCGGACTATATACTTTCGCTCTCTGAAGAATATAAACCCAGCTATTATGCCCCTACTGGAGGCAATGTTGAGCGGGGAAGAAACTTGTTTTATCAAGTAGGTTGCTTAGGCTGTCACGGCATGGAGGAGTTCCCCGAAGGTCGCAGACGCTTCGGAGCTGCGCCGGACTTATCAACCATTGGAAGCAAAGTAAATCGAGAGTGGTTAGGACAATGGTTGAAAAATCCGCGTCACTATTGGTCCGAAACGGCGATGCCTTCACTGCGGTTAAGCGATACGGAGATTTCCGATCTGTCAGCTTACTTGCTCAGTAAGAAAAACGCTCAGTTTGAGCAACTGGAAGTGGGTGAAGCAGATTTTGAGGTGCAGAAAAAGGTCCTCGGCCTTTATCTCATGAGAGATCCAAAAATGGCGCCAGCCACAACTGAAAAAGTACATCAGTTTGTGGAAGGGCTCTCCAAGAAAGAAGTGATCGATAGGCTGGGCGTAAATGCCATTACTCGGTATGGGTGCTATGGCTGTCATGAAATCAAAGGCATGGAAACGATGCCGGGCAGTGGCGTGGAACTCAGTGAGCATGGGAGCAAGCTCGTCAATAAATTCGATTTTGGATATCTGGATATCGAAAAGTCTGTAGCCTCTTGGCTCCATCAAAAGTTTCAAGCCACCCGTTCGTTCGATAAGGGGGTTGTGAAAGAGTACTTAGATTTACTCCGAATGCCCAATTATCATTTTGACCAGAGCGAACGCGATCGGTTGGTCACTTTCATTTTAGGGTTAACAGCTCAAAAAATTGGGCCCCCCTCCGCAAAGGTACTTGATGCTCGAGAGACACAAATAGAAGAGGGATCCCGAGTTGTCCATCAGTACAATTGTCAGGGTTGCCACATGGTTGAAAAAATGTACCAGCCGCTTCCCGATGGACATCCGGATCTTGAAAAGCATGAAAAAGAGAAATGGGAACTGGAAGGTCGAATCATGGCGTACTTCTCAGAAGATGAGTCCAAAGGTCCTCCTCCGTTGACCTCTGAAGGCAGTCGGGTTCGGTCCGATTGGGTGCATAATTTCCTGAGTAATCCCAGCTGGAAGTTACGAAGGGGAATTCAGGTGCGAATGCCTTCTTATAATATGCCCAATGATGAGCAAAACAATGTGGTCACCCATTGGGCGCGTCTAGGGAATTTAGAGTTTCCAAATGCGCCACTCAAAGCCCCAGAAATCAGCGGACAACGCATGGAAGCTGCGAAAGTGCTTTGGAATAAACTTCAGTGTGGTAATTGCCATACAGTAGGACAATATGTCCTGACCCAGGAAGATCTTGAAGGGGGTAGCAAAGGCTACGCACCCGACATTACGCGCTCTTACGGCAGACTCAACAAAGACTGGATTGTGAAGTTGTTGAAAAATCCCCAAGAGATGGTTCCGGGAACTCGAATGCCTGGGTTCTGGCCTGAAGGAAAAAGCCCTGTTCCTGAGCTCCTCGGGGGAGATAGCGAAAAGCAGATTGATGCTCTAGCCGATTATGTGCTCTGGTTAGGCTACCAAAAGGGAGGCGGAAAGCCAGTTGTGATGCCCGAGATGAATCGGATAGAACCGTTGATCACTCCAGCTCCTCCACGAGCGACATCCGAAGAAGCGAGCGAGGAACCTACCGCAGAAGAAAAGAAGGATTCCTAGTCGTTAAGGATTGGAATGAGCCTAAAAAACCAATTTGAGCCCCAGTCCGAAGAAAAGCGTATTTATCAGAAGTGGGTGGATTTGGGGGTTTTCAAGGCCGATCCCCAATCTAACAAAAAGCCCTACACCATTGTATTACCGCCGCCCAACGTGACCGGGGTTCTTCACATGGGACACGCACTCACCGGTACCCTTGAAGATATCCTCATTCGAAGAAAACGGATGCAGGGATATAATACTTTGTGGTTACCAGGAACCGACCATGCGGGAATCGCCACTCAAATGGTGGTTGAGCGAAATATCATGGCGGAGTCCAAAACCTCCCGACATGCCCTCGGTCGTGAAAAATTTTTGGAAAAAGTGTGGCAATGGAAAGAGAAATCTCAGAGCACTATTATTGGTCAGCTCAAAACGCTCGGCTGTAGTTTAGACTGGAGTCGGCTTGCCTTCACTCTGGATGAGCAAGTGTCAGTGGCTGTTCGAGAAACCTTTGTACGGTTGTATCGAGACGGTCTGATTTATCGCGACGAAGCCATTATTCATTGGTGTCCCCGGTGTCGAACGGCTCTTTCGGATTTAGAAGTGAAGTTCAAAGAAGTCAGAGGAAAATTTTGGAAAATAAAATATATTTCAGAAACTGATCCTAATCACTTTTTAGTCGTCGCTACTACTCGGCCTGAGACCTTATTAGGAGATGTGGCCGTTGCGGTGAATCCCAAAGATGCTCGTTATAAAAAATGGCTTGGAAAAAAAGTAAAACTCCCACTGACGGATCGCTCTATTCCTGTGATTGCTGATGACTACGTAGACCCGGAATTTGGAACCGGCGCCTTAAAAATCACTCCTGGCCATGACATGAACGACTACTTGGTGGGTAAAAGGCACGGGCTCAATATCATTACGGTATTTGATGATGAGGGGCGAATCAATTCTCAGGGAAATACTTACCAGGGACTTTCTCGAGAAAAAGCACGCGAAAAAATTGTAGAAGATCTAAAAAACGCCCAGCTTTGGGTTTCTGAGGAAGATCATATGCATTCCGTGGGTCACTGTGACCGGTGTGCCGCTATTGTGGAACCTAAAGTAAGTGCTCAGTGGTTTGTAAAAGCAGAAGTCCTTGCTCAGCCTGCTATCGAAGCAGTCGTTACAAAAAAAATAAAAATTATCCCTGAGGAATGGGAGAAAACCTACTTTGAATGGATGAACAACATCAGGCCGTGGTGTATCAGTCGCCAGTTGTGGTGGGGGCATCGAATTCCCGTTTGGTATTGCGGGTCTTGTCAGAAAATGACGGTAGCTACGGTCACTCCTCAAGCGTGTGAACATTGTAAGAGCTCAGAACTGCGTCAAGAGGAAGATGTCCTGGACACCTGGTTCAGCTCAGGACTTTGGCCATTTTCCACTCTGGGCTGGCCGCAAAAGACTGCGGATCTCAAAGCGTTTTATCCCAACGATGTTTTGGAAACCGGTTTTGATATTTTGTTCTTCTGGGTCGCCCGCATGATCATGCTAGGCCTTCGAATGACGGGAGAAATTCCGTTTCACACGGTCTATTTGCACCCAATGGTCCGGGATGAGCATGGGCAAAAGATGTCCAAGACCAAGGGAAACGTGGTGGATCCTTTGGAAATCATCGATCGCATGGGTGCAGATTCCCTACGGTTCTTTTTAGCCTGGAACGCTTTTCATGGTCGGGACTTGAGAGTTTCTGATGATGGGGTGGAGGGGTGCCGAAATTTCGTGACCAAGGTATGGAACGTTTCGAAATTTGTGTTGATGCACTTCGGAGAAGCGAAAAAAAGCAACCCGGATAAAAATAATATCATCAACCAGTGGATTTTGAGACGGTTGAATACCACGAAAAAACAAGTAGCGGATAGCTTGGATCAGTACCGATTTTTTGAGGCGGCCCAAGCAATTTATCATTTTCTGTGGAGTGACTACTGTGATTGGTTCATTGAACTCATTAAAGAAAAGAAAGAACTAGAAGCCAGAAAAGTCCAACAAGACAGCACAGCTCTAGATATCCTGGAGGAGGTGTTAAGGTTGCTTCATCCCTTCATGCCGTTCGTCACTGAGGCGATTTGGTCAGAATTACCTTATCGAAGTTCGTCTTCATCGTGTATTGCACTTTCTCATTATCCGGAGCCTGATTCGTCTCTCGGCTTTGAGGAAAGTGAAATGCAAGTGCAACGGGTGATTGAACTGGTGGAGAAGACGCGCACGTTGAGAGGCACTCACAACATTCCCGGAAGTCAGGAAATCCCTCTGAGCATTTGGGGGGGTGTTCCAGTATTAGACGCTTTGAGACCTTTTGAGGAAAAGATATTAAAACTGGCTCGCGCACCTCATGTGCAATGGATCCAAGACCGGCCAGATCTCAAACAATATATTGAAGTAGTGCTAAAGGATTGTTCGGTCTTCATGGAGAAAAGCTTCTTAGGGGATCTCACCGAAGAAATTAAGAAAAGGAAAACGGAGTTAGAAGGTAAACGCCAAGCATTGGAGCGAGCGCTGGCTAAGATGAAAAATGAAAAGTTTATGGCCAGTGCACCCGAGCATGTAAAAGCAGGTGTGAAAAAACAAGCTAACGATCTACAACAAGAAGTAGATGCTATTGAGCGGTATTTGAAAGAAATGGAATCTACAGAGTGAAGGCTCCGATTCACAGAAATCTGCTGACCGGTCTTGGATTCCTGATGAAACGTGCGTTAGTCCCTCGGGGCACTCGATTGATGGGGATGGCCCTATGGATGTCGGTTGGAGGAGTGGCCTTAGGCGTGGCCATGTTGATTCTTGTGCTTTCTGTGATGTCGGGATTTTTAGATTTTCTGCAAACCAAGTATACGGATATTACTTCGCCAATCGTGGTCATTCCTCGTGAGAGTGGCACCGGGGCTGCCATTCGAAATTCCTTACCTTTAGTGGCGGGAGTTAAGGCCATTACGCCTTTTGCACTCAACCAGTCAATGGTGATCAAGGATGGCGTGGGGGGAGTAACCCTAGAAGGTATTTCATTCAAAGAATCCTTGGCAGTTACCCCCTGGGAGAAGATTTGGTGGGAGGCTCCGGAGCCCCTGCAAGCGGGAGTTGGTAACTGGATTTGGCTCGGCAAGGGCCTTGCGGACAAGTTAAAAATCAAACGGGGAGATACGGTTCGTCTGATGATCGGTAAAGACAATCTGCAAACTGTCCCCTTTGTGGTTACTGCAATCACAAAATTTGGAATATATGACCATGATTTAAGATATGCCTATATTGATTTAGAGAAAATGCAGAAGTTATTTTTCGGAAAACGGATTGAGCCTTTTTACAAAGTTGCTCTTCAAGACGGATACTCCCTTGAACAGGTCGCGGAACAACTGAGAGCTGAACTGGGTGAGACGGCTGCCATCAAGAAATGGAGCGATATTAACCAGAATATTTTCTTGGCGGTTCGCCATCAAAAAATGATGTTGTTTTGGGTCTTAGATATTGTAGTTGCACTCGCAGGTATGAATGTTGTCAACTTGCTGATGATGAGCACCTACCAACGAAAGCGTGATGTGGCTATCTTGAAAGCAATGGGAATGCGATTCCAATCGGTGGTACTCTTCTTTGTCGGGCAGGGAGCAATTGTTGGGGCGATAGGTATTGGATTAGGTATTGCGATGGGAGTCGTTCTTTGCGAAGTCGTTGAAAAGTTTCAACCAGCGCTTTTGAGCGAACAAATTTATAATGTCAGTAAGCTGCCCCTGAAACTGGAGTGGGCAGATGTGGGGAGCGTATGCTTAATTGCAATGTTGTTATGTGTGGTGTTCAGCGTTTTGCCCGCATTGAAAGCTGCTACCAGCGCCCCTGTTCAGGCATTACGTTATGAATAACTTAATAGAAACTATACAACTCAAGAAGGTATTTGGCAGAAATTCGGGTCGTGAGTTGCCCATCTTGCAAGGGGTTGATTTCCAACTGAAAGCGGGCGAGCGGGTAGCCATTCTCGGAAAGAGCGGAGCGGGAAAAAGTACTTTGCTCCACCTCTTGGGAGCTTTGGAGACTCCCTCCGAGGGAAAAGTGATGTTTCGTGGGCGAGATTTATTTGCGCTCAAGGAGAAAGAACTCGCCTATTTTAGAAATCAGAAAGTGGGTTTTGTATTTCAGTTCCATTATTTGATGTTGGAATTCACTGCTATCGAGAATGTCATGATGCCTGGATTGATAGGGGGCCTCGGAAAGAAAGAAGCGCGTTTACGAGCTCAAACACTTTTGGAAGAAGTGGGCCTTCACGAGCGTGCCGATCATAAGCCTGGCCAACTCTCGGGAGGGGAGCAGCAGCGCGTGGCCATTGCACGGGCCTTACTCATGCGCCCCGATCTTTTACTCACTGATGAAATGACGGGAAATTTAGATTCAGCTACAGGAAACCAAGTCATGGCGTTGATCCATCGACTCCATGAGAAGTATGGAATGGGAATGGTTTCTGTTACTCATGATGAGAATTTAGCGCGCCTTTATTCCACTCAATTCGAGTTGCGGGATGGTCAGCTTTTCATAAAAAAAACAAATAGTTAGATGGTTTATCTCCCCCGTTAAAAAAGGGGCTAAAAACATTTACAACCGTTCCTTCATAAGGTTATTATCGGTCCCTACTGAAAGTTAATAAATACAGGGACTTAGTGCTTCAACGAAGAAACAACCTGAACTGTCTCTTGCCGATGTCCTGGCTCTTGGGATTTGTTCTGCTCATTCCAGCCGCGCTTGGAGAGTCTAAGCCCACCTCTATTGTGGCCATTGAAATACAAGGGAACAGAAAGATCGAAAAAGCGGCGATTCGTGGTCGTCTCGTTTCTCGCATTGGAAGTGCCGTCAGTCCTGAAATTATTCGACAGGACATTCGTTCTATTTTTGGCCTGGGATATTTTGAGGAAATACAAGTGCAAGAAGAGCCCGCTTCGGGTGGGGTGAAACTCGTGTTTCAAGTTCGAGAAAAACCGATTGTGAGTAAAATTGAATTTGAAGGCTTGGATTCTTTGGAGCAAGAAGACACCAAAGAGCTTGTGAAACTAAAAGAATACGAAGTGTTGGATATTGCGAAGGCCAACGAATCCGTCGAGAAACTACTTCAGAAATACGAGGAGAAAGGCTTCTACCTTGCCGACGTTCGCTATGCTATTGAACGGGATGCCGAACGCAATGAAGCGGTAGTGATCTTCAAAATTCAAGAAAACGATAAAATCCAAGTAAAAAATATCAATATCATTGGGAACAAAGTCCTCCCAGATTCTGAGCTCAAAGGGATCATGCAAACCCAGGAGGGCGGACCCTTCTCTTGGTTGAGTGGGTCCGGGGCCTATCGGGAAGCTGTCTTTGAGAGAGATATAGCCACGCTTGGATTTTATTATGGAACCAAAGGCTATGTGAGAGCGCGGTTTGGAAAACCTGAAGTCACTGTGAGCCCGGATAAGAAATTTGTTTATATCACTTTCTTTGTCGATGAGGGGTTTCAGTATCGGGTTGGTAAATTGGATTTTCAGGGTGATTTACTTTACCGTCGTGATGAGCTCCTGAATGAGCTCGAGCTCAAAGAGGGAGAAGTTTTTAATACCGAAATGCTTCGACGTGAAACGTTGAAGTTCACTGAGAAGTACTCAGACTTAGGATATGCCTTTGCCAATGTGGTGCCGCAGCCCAACATCCATGATGATACTCGAATGGTTGATATTACTTTTGATGTGGATCGAGGAGAGCGGGTTTACATTGGACAGATTACTATTACCGGCAACACCCGAACAAAAGACAAAGTGATTCGACGAGAGTTGTTAATTCGAGAGGGCGAACTTTTCAATGGGACCAAAAAAAGAGAGAGTCGAGAAAATGTGACTCGTCTTGGTTTCTTTGACTCTGTGGAGTTTCATCAATCGACTTCAAAAACTGCTGCTAACGTGGTGGATATCGAAATTCGAATCAAGGAGCGCTCTACGGGGCAATTGGTAGTGGGCGCAGGGTATTCCACCGGACCTGCAGGATTTCTTTTCAATGCCCAGCTATCCCAAAACAATTTTCTTGGGAATGGTCAAGTGGCTGCCCTTTCAGCTCAGCTGCAAACGGGCAATGGCCGGTCAGAGTACAATCTGAGTTTTCAAGAACCTTTCGTGGGACATTCTCTTTGGAGCTTGGGAGGGTCACTCTATCAACTCAGGCGGGATGTCATTTATTTAATTGGAAATCGGTCTTATGGCGAAGTGAAAACTGGAGCGGATATCAAGCTGGGGCATCCCATCCGGGAGTTTACCAATTTGTATCTCACGTATCGGTTTGAGCATTCTTATGTCACTGACATCATTGACACCAATATTTTTAAGCCGAACCAATTAAATGGTTATTTGAGTAGTGTGATGGCCAATGTGATCTATGATAAACGCGACGATCGGTTTGATCCTCGCCAAGGTTGGTATTGGAGTGCCTCCACTGAGTTTGCTGGGTTGGGATTTGATCGGAAGTTTCTGCGGACTTCGGGGACAATGCGGTTTTACCATCCCATTGTATGGGACTTTATTTTTCGTTTGAATGTCACGGGAGCAAATATTGCTCAAACTACCGATGAACCAGTGCCGGTGAATGAATTGTACATTTTGGGTGGCCTGTTTTCGTTGCGGGGATATGCGCCGATGAGCGTAGGACCCAAGGCCACTTTGGCAACGACAACACCACCGTTGTCTCAAGAAGCAGCTAATCAGAACCTCGGTGGAAAAGAGA
>Ga0214917_10000266_pt1 | contig 67076 bp, 57 predicted proteins | sample LL_1208_BB_MetaG_FD_177983 | JGI IMG/M metagenome (GOLD analysis project Ga0214917, IMG submission 177983) | Freshwater microbial communities from Lake Lanier, Atlanta, Georgia, United States - LL_1208_BB | ecosystem: Environmental > Aquatic > Freshwater > Lake | place: USA: Georgia | collected... | reverse complement strand
CAGAAATGGTTATTGATATGCCAAAAGAGAGATTTCCTGCAGACATGGAAATCTCTATTGGAATGCCGCTTCACATGAGTGATGGGCAGGGTAGAACATATCAAGTAACTATTACAGAAATTAAGGAAACCTCTGTTTTGCTAGATGCAAATCATCCATTAGCAGGAAAAGATTTAGTATTTGATTTAGAGTTGGTTGAAATAGAGGGAGGTAGTTCGCTGATCATTACACCTTAACTAAGAGGAAATGGATTTACTCTTGCAGCAGTACTCTTACACTGTGCGTGATCGATTTATGCGATATGTGCAGATTGATACGCAAAGTGATCCTCACAGCCACAGTTTCCCAAGCACAGAAAAGCAAAAGGATCTCTCTTTGTTATTGGTGAACGAATTGAAGCAAATGGGTATCTCTGATGCCCATTTGGATGAGTGGGGATACGTAATGGCCACCATTCCCGCAACAATACCTGAAAATGTTCCTGTCATTTGTTTTTGTGCGCATGTTGATACTGCTTCAGATTGTACCGGCACAGGCGTAAAGCCGATTTTACATCCTAATTACCAAGGACAGGATATTATACTTCCTGATGATACAACGCAGATTGTTAGCCCTGCAAAATATCCCTATCTCCAGCAAAAAATTGGGGATGATCTTATTACTGCCTCTGGTACCACATTGTTGGGAGCTGATGATAAAGCAGGTGTTGCTATTATCATGGACTTTGCCCATTTTTTAATGACAAATCAAGGGTGTAAGCATGGACCTATTCGTCTGTTATTTACGCCGGATGAAGAAGTAGGTCGTGGTACTGAAAAATTAGATATAAAAAAGCTTGGTGCTTCATTTGGCTACACATTAGATGGAGGAGAATTGGGGAGCTTGGAGTATGAGACGTTTAGTGCAAATGCGGTATCGATTCGTTTTGTGGGTGTAATTGCACACCCAGGATATGCAAAGGGGATTTTAGTAAATGCAATTAAAATTGCCTCTCACTTTGTAGAGCAACTCCCTAAACAATCATTGTCACCAGAAACAACAGCAGGTAGAGAGGGTTTTGTACATCCAGTGCATATTAGTGGGAATGCTGATCAGTCTGTAGTAGAATTTATTATTCGCGATTTTGACACCGACGAATTGAAAGTGAAACAGGATTTTTTATACGAATTGGCTAAGAGCGTTTGTGCTCAGTTTCCAGGATCAAGTTTTGACTTTGTGGTTACCGAGCAGTATCGCAATATGAAAGAGATAGTAGATGCGCATCCGCACGTAGTAGAGTTAGCGAAACGGGCCATTGAAAAAACTGGCTTGAAGGTGAAGACCGAAAGTGTAAGGGGTGGGACTGATGGTTCCCGTTTGTCATTTTTGGGACTCCCTTGTCCAAATCTATTCGCGGGCGAAAATGCCATTCATTCCAAACATGAATTTGTTTCTGTACAGGATATGCAGAAATCTGTTCAGACCTTAGTAAATTTGGTAACAATAGCAGCACAACGTAGTGCTGACTCATAAATTAAATCATCATGCAATTTTTTAGTTGGTTATTGGAGCACTGGTACTTACTGGTGTTGCTTGCGTTCTTTTTCTCCGGATTGTTTACAATAAACCAGGGTTACATTGGGGTTATTACAATGTTTGGAAAGTACCGTCGCATTGTGCGTCCGGGTTTGAACTTTAAAATCCCTTTTTTGGAAGTGGTATTTAAAAAAGTATCTAGTCAGAACCGTTCTGTAGAGTTGGAGTTTCAGGCCGTCACAAATGATCAGGCAAATGTCTACTTCAAAAGCATGTTACTCTATGCAGTTCAAAATGAGCAAGAGGAAACCATAAAAAAAGTGGCCTTTAAGTTTATTGCAGATAAGGATTTGATGCAGGCATTAATCAGAACTATTGAAGGTAATATCCGCTCGTTTGTAGCAACTAAGAAGCAGGCAGAAGTATTAGGGTTACGCAGAGAGATTGTACAATATGTGAAAGTTGAAGTGGATCACTCTCTGGAAGAGTGGGGTTATCATTTAATGGACTTACAGATCAATGATATCACATTTGATAAATTGATTTTAGATTCCATGAGTAAAGTGGTGGCGTCAAATAACCTTAAAGCAGCGGCGGAAAACGAAGGCCAAGCTTTATTGATTACCAAAACCAAAGCCGCGGAGGCAGATGGTAATGCGATCAAGATTTCTGCCGAAGCGGAAAAAGAGGCAGCACGTTTAAGAGGTCAGGGTGTTGCGCTTTTTAGGAAAGAAGTTGCTATGGGTATGACAGAGGCCGCTGAACAATTAAAATTAGCTAACCTTGATACGAATGTAATTTTATTCAGCATGTGGACAGAAGCCATCAAGAATTTTGCTGAGTACGGAAAGGGTAATGTCATCTTTTTGGATGGAAGTGCAGAGGGAATGGAACGAACCATGAAGCAAATTCAGGCGCTTATGGTTAAACAGGCAGGCACAATAGAAAAAGATTAAAAACGTTATTACTATACTTTTAGGACCAATTTTGCACTATGATCCATTTTCTTCAAATCACAGAATCTTCACCCGCTAAAGCCACTGCTGTAGCAGGTGACATTAATAAAGATGGTTTTTTAAGCCTATGGGAATTACTCTCGACAGGAGGCTGGATAATGATTCCACTTGGGATCATGTTTTTGCTGGCTGTTTATGTTTTTATAGAGAGATACATGGCGATTAAGGCTGCAGGTCGAGTGGATGATAATTTTATGAACATTATCAAGGACCATCTTCTTACTGGTAATATTGCTGCAGCAAAAAGTTTTACTAAGAACACAAACAACCCAGTTGCCCGTATCATTGATAAAGGGATACAGCGAATTGGAAAGCCGCTAGATAGAATTGAAGCGAGTATGGATAACGTAGGAGTGCTGGAAATGTATAAGCTAGAAAAAAATCTTGCTGTGTTGTCTGTTATTTCAAAAGCAGCTCCCATTTTTGGTTTTGTTGGTACCCTGGTTGGACTTATGCAATTGTTTTCTGCAATCAACACAACTAATGAATTTGAGGTAGCAACCATTGCCGGAGGTATTTATACAAAGCTGGTCACTTCGATTTCTGGTCTTGCTATTGGATTGTTAGCCTATTTAGGGTATAGTTATCTAAATACACAAATTGATAAAGCTAGCCACCAGATGGAAGCGGCCTCTGCCGACTTTTTAGATATTTTACAAGAGCCAACCCAGCAACAAGTCTCCTAATGCGATTCAGAAAAAAGCGCACCCAAGAATCTGAAGTCTTTACCGACTCGTTGAATGATATCCTATTCATTCTGCTGATGTTTTTTTTGATCGTAGCTACCTTGGCTAATCCAAATGTCATCAAAGTGGGTTTGCCAAAAGGAACAAGGGATACAAAGGCAAAGCAGCAGATTATGGTTTCTATTGACAAGAATCAACAATTTTATATAGGGACTACTCCTATTTCCTCTTCTGGGTTTGATTCATCCTTAGCGGCAGAAATTGCAAGGTTTCGTACACAAACGGATACACCTACAGTGGTTATTAATGCTGACACAACTGCTTTTTATGGCGAGGTCTATCGTATTATGTTGCTAGCGAAAAAAGAGAAGGCAAAAGTGGTGGCAAGAATTGATTAGTTGTGCCAAGCTCGGATCATCCTTTTTTTCCCTTGCATATCTTGTTTTACTTCCCCCTGTAGGCCATTTTCTTCCAGTAGTGTTATTAACTCATCTGCATACAGGGGATTGATTTCAAAAAACAGTTGTCCCGTCTTGCTTCGCTTTTGTAAAAACAAGGCAGTGATTTTTCTATAATAGGCAAGGGGATCATGGGCGGGGGCAAAAAGTGCCAGGGAGGGTTCGTGGTAACGAACTTGGTTAGCTAGTTCATTGATTTCTTTTTCAGTGATATAGGGCGGATTGCTAATTATAAAATCAAATTCAGGTAAGCTTTTCCAATTTGATTCGTCAAACAAATCCATGTGCAAAAACTCGATGGTTGTTCCTAATTGTTGTGCGTTATTACGGGCCTGTTTAATTGCATCTTGACTTTTTTCCATAGCCCACACCGAAGCGGCTTTCATTCTTCTTTTTAAAGCGATTGCAATACATCCACTTCCTGTTCCAACATCTAATAAACGTAATTCTTGCACTGGGAAACGGCAATGGCTGATGACCCATTCCACTAGTTCCTCAGTCTCTGGTCTCGGTATTAGCACGCCCGGTCCTACTTCAAACCGTAAGTTGCAAAACCAGGCTTCGCCCAAAATATATTGGAGTGGTTCTTCTTTTTTTAATCTATTGATTTGTTGTGTCAGCGTTCCTATACTTTTTTCAGCAAGGTTCAATCGTTGAATTTTAAACCAATCTTTAGGTTCAGATTTTAATTGAAAAAGCAATAACTCTTTGGCAATCGCTGCGCATTCTTCCTGATCATATTGATCAGCTATTTCTTGTAAGATCCATTTTGCAGCCTCTTGAACAGTCATGCTGCAAACTTACAATGCTCAACAGCAAAACAGCCGTTTCTATTTGCTAGATTTGTTCCGAATGCAAGAGTATAGTTATAAAACTATTGTAAAAACGGGCAAAGGTGAATTTTCCGATCGGGGTAGTCGGTTTATAGGATATGCCTTTGAAGTGACTGGTCGATCTGTATTTAAGGAACGCTATCAGTCCATTGTTGATTTACATCCTAAGGCGTCTCATTTTTGTTTTGCCTTTCGGATAGGGTATGAGGCACAGGATTGGAGATGTTCTGATAACTGCGAGCCCTCTGGCACTGCAGGAAGACCGATTTTAGGCCAATTAGAAAGTTTCGAGTTGGTTAATGCAGCAGTAGTTGTTGTGCGTTATTTTGGGGGAACCTTATTGGGTGTACCCGGTTTGATCAATGCGTATCGATCAGCAGCTCAATTGGCATTGCAGCATGCGGGTATAGTAGAAAAACCAAAGCTCAAATTGCTGCAACTTGAATTTGATTACACCTTGGAGCACGAAATATATCGCCTGGTGAAACAATTTTCGTTGTCCATTGAAAAATCTGAAAAGGGACTTTTCTCACAACTAACAGTCGGGGTTCCACTTCTACAATTAGTGGAGGCGAATGCTGCTTTTTCTGCAGTGAATGGGCTCACTTATCAAGAAGTTGTAGCTAATAAGGATAGCGAATCAACTTAGTTTTTGAACAATGGGTTTACTAATAGTTCTTTTGAACCCGCTTGATAAATGTAAAATCCTTCACCTGTCTTTACGCCCAGTTTTCCATCAGTGACCATTTTTTGAAGAAGACCAGCTGCTTTATACTTTGGATTATTAAATCCTTCTTCTAATACATGCATAATCGAAAGGCAAACATCAAGTCCTATTAAGTCTGCTAATTGCAGAGGGCCCATTGGATGAGCCATTCCTAATTTCATAATTGTATCAATCTCTGGTACGCCCGCTACACCTTCCTCCAAACTGCAAATTGCTTCATTGATCATTGGCATCAAAATTCTGTTAGAGATAAAACCAGGAAAATCATTTACAACACAAGGCACTTTTCCTAGCTCTTTACTCATTGCCACAATTGTATCTGCAACTGAGTTACTAGTTTCGGGTCCTCTGATTATTTCTACAAGCTTCATGATGGGAACAGGATTCATGAAGTGCATTCCAATTACTTTATCCGGCCGACTGGTTGCTTTAGCAATAATTTGAATTGGGATGGACGACGTGTTTGTTGCTAAAATGCATTCTGCTGCAGCAAATTGGTCCATTTGCTTGAAAATGGCCAGCTTGATAGACTGGTTTTCTGTTGCCGCCTCAATGACAATCGATGAATCCTTTACGCCTTCTTGTATAGAAGTTGAAGTAGTTAAGTTGCTTAACGTTTTTTCTTTCGCATCTGCGGGTAATGTCCCTTTGGTGATGAGTCGATCTAGGTTTTTACCGATTGTTTGAAGTGCTTTTTCTAGTTGTTGCGCTTGTACATCAATCAATGTGACGTGCCAACCTGTTTGTGCAAATACCTGCGCAATTCCGTTGCCCATGGTGCCCGCACCTACTACCGACATCTTTTTCATTCTTGTTAATTTTTTCTTTTAAAGTCGCCTCTTTTCCAAGCTTGTATAAAATCTGCCCATGCAACAGGGTTTAAAATATTGATGGGTGGAGCTTGTCCTTGGTAAACTGCTCTGTTAGCAATTTTATTCATTTGCATTCGTGTGGCTTCACCTCCATCACCAGGAATACTTTGTAACAACATCCTGCGTGAAGCCGCATTCGTATTTTTTCGAGCAATTTCGTATTGGTCGTCTGGGATAGAAACATTCGCAAAGTCTCTTGCAAATTGCTCAGGAGTGGGACGGGGCTTGAGTACGGTAGCTGGTAAATAGACAGTGTCTGCAACCATCAATTGTACAATGCCATATTGGTTTCCCACCAAGTCGCGAGGAATTTTAACTTTCTTAGCCAGGTAACTGACATGCGTGAATTCTACTTCGTCTCCTTTTAAAACAACAATTGAGAAAACTCCTTGATTGTTAGAAAGCGTTCCTCGATTTTGCCCTTTTACCATAATGCTTACAGCCGGTATGCCTACCAGGCTATCTGCTGTCATCACTACTCCATACAATTGCACCACTGAATCCCTTGTTGATTCAAACTGTGCATGGGCAAGCAGGGGGCTAAGCAGAAGTGTTAAACAGCTATATCGTAATAATTTCAGCAAGGGCCCAAAATTAGTCAGTTCCTCGTTTCTACTCAACAAAATGCTCCTCCGAATGGCTACCTTTGTGAAGAATTTATCAAGTTGTTATGACAGTAGAGAAGATTCTGGATGCGCTTCGAAACGTACAGGAACCTGATTTGGGCAAAGATCTCGTTACGCTCAATATGGTGCAGGATATTGCGATAGATGGAAATAATGTGTCCTTCACATTGGTATTGACTACGCCGGCCTGCCCAATGAAGGACATGATGCGTACGGCTTGCGAAAATGCGATCAAGCTTTTGGTGAACAAGGCAGCTTTAGTGACGGTAAATTTTACCGCACAAACTACCTCAAAACGAGTTGATGCGGGGGCTGTACTTCCTCAAGTGAAAAACATTATTGCTGTTTTTAGTGGGAAGGGTGGTGTTGGTAAATCCACCATCGCTGCAAACCTAGCGTTGGCACTTTCACAAGGTGGAGCCAAAGTGGGGTTAATGGATGCTGACATATATGGCCCCAGCGTTCCCATCATGTTTGGCGTTCGTGGTGAAAGGCCAATGATGAAAGAGGTGAATGGAAAAGGAATGATTGTTCCCCTAGAACGTTTTGGCATTAAGCTAATGAGTATTGGTCTGTTGGTGGATGAAAAAAACGCAGTAGTGTGGAGAGGCCCCATGGCGAGCAGTGCTGTAAAGCAATTTGTAACGGATGTTCATTGGGAAAATTTGGACTATCTAGTTATTGATATGCCTCCCGGAACGGGCGATATTCATCTTACTTTACTGCAAACCGTCCCAGTAACCGGTGCTGTTATCGTTACTACTCCACAAGATGTAGCATTAGCTGATGCAAAAAAGGGAATCGCTATGTTTGGTCAGGCACAACTAAATGTACCCTTGATTGGGCTGGTGGAGAATATGAGTTATTTCACGCCAGCTGAATTGCCAGACAATCGATATTACATTTTCGGAAAACAAGGGGGACGCCGTCTCGCAGATGAATATGATATTCCCTTTTTGGGAGAAATACCTTTAGTGCAATCCATTCGTGAAGGTGGAGACCAGGGTATACCTGCGATGATGAATGATGAACCTGTCACTAAAAAAGCATTTGAACTGTTTGCAGCTGGAGTGGTGCGTAGTATTGCGATGCGTAATGCAGATATTACCTCCGAAAAGATTGCAGCAACCATGTAAGGGTTTTTAAAAAGTTAAACCATGACCCGCGAAAATCTTATACAATTTATCAGACAGCGTAACTCGTATTTATGCGTGGGTTTAGATACGGATATTGAACTTCTTCCTCCTCATTTACTAAAGGGGAGTGATTCTGTTTTTGAATTCAACAAAGCAATCATTGATGCAACCAGAGCTTATTGCGTTGCCTATAAAATCAATACGGCTTTTTATGAAGCCATGGGTGCCGCTGGTTGGTCCATAATGGAAAAAACGGTCGCCTACATTGGGAAAGAGCATTTTTTAATTGCAGACGCAAAAAGAGGAGACATTGGAAATACATCTCGTCAATATGCGCGTGCATTTTTTGATACACTCCCTTTTGATGCCATCACAGTTGCGCCTTATATGGGTAAGGACAGTGTTACTCCCTTTTTAGAATTTCCTGACAAGTGGACGATTGTGTTGGGATTAACCTCTAACCCGGGTGCGGCTGATTTTGAAATGTTATCAACCTCCAATGGCCTTTTGTATGAGCAGGTGTTGAAAAAAGTTTCAAGCTGGGGGAGTCCCGATAATTTGATGTTTGTTGTAGGCGCTACGCAGGCCGACTCTTTTACACATATCCGCTCAATTTGCCCTTCACACTTTTTATTAGTACCCGGGGTGGGCGCACAAGGGGGGAGCTTGAAGGAAATTTCTTTAAAGGCAATGAACGATGATATTGGGATTTTAGTAAATGTTAGTAGAGCCATAATATATGCTTCTTCGAAAGAAGATTTTGCGCAGGCTGCTGCCGATGCAGCAAAAGCTTACCAACAAGAAATGTCGCTTTATTTATAAGAAAAGGTATTTTTTAGTATTGCTAACTTTGCAACGTATAAACGTAACCGATGGCTGCCCGTACTGATTTATTTCAACACCCAGATTATTTTGCACTCGATGAGTTGCTCACTGAAGAACATAAATTAATTCGTGATGCGGTTCGAGAGTATGTAAAAAAAGAGATTTCTCCCATCATTGAGGACTACGCACAGCGAGCTGAATTTCCACAACATATTGTACGTCAACTTGGAGAGCTAGGCTGTTTTGGTCCAACCGTTCCACAAGAATATGGAGGAGGCGGTTTAGATTATATCTCCTATGGTTTAATGATGCAAGAATTAGAAAGAGGGGATAGTGGCGTACGATCAACCGCATCAGTACAAGGTTCATTAGTAATGTTCCCCATCCAAGCCTATGGAAGTGAGGAACAAAAGAGATATTATTTGCCCAAATTAGCTAGCGGTGAGTGGCTAGGTTGTTTTGGGTTAACGGAGCCAAATCATGGTAGTGATCCTTCCAGTATGCTTACAAATTTTTCAGATGCAGGAGATCATGTGATTTTGAATGGTGCTAAGATGTGGATTAGCAATGCTCCGTTTGCACAAGTTGCAGTTGTGTGGGCTAAAGATCCAAAAGGGGAAGTGCATGGTCTTATAGTGGAAAGGGGAATGGAAGGGTTTACAACACCTACAACCCATGGTAAATGGAGTTTGCGCGCCTCTGCAACCGGGGAGTTGGTATTTGACAATGTGAAAGTTCCCAAGAAAAATATTCTTCCAGGAGTGAAAGGTTTGAAGGGCCCTCTCAGTTGTTTGACCAAGGCACGCTTTGGCATCGCATGGGGTGCAATTGGTGCGGCGATGGATTGTTATGACACTGCACTGCGTTATGCAAAAGAACGCGAGCAATTTGGTAAGCCAATCGCATCATTTCAATTGCAGCAAAAGAAATTAGCAGAGATGCTAACTGAGATTACTAAGGCGCAACTACTGAATTGGCGATTAGGAGTATTGATGAACCAAGGCAAAGTGACACCACAGCAAGTTAGTATGGCTAAGCGTAATGCGTGTGAAGTGGCAACACAGATTTGTAGAGATGCGAGACAGGTACTCGGAGGAATGGGTATTACGGGAGAGTATCCAGTGATGCGTCACATGATGAATCTGGAAAGTGTAATTACTTACGAAGGAACACATGATATTCATTTGCTAATTACAGGAATGGATATTACTGGCCTAAATGCTTTTAAATAGATCAACTTGCGACTTTTTCTAATTGGGTTTATGGGAGCAGGAAAATCCCAAGTTGGGAAAGAGCTTGCCGATTCGCTTTGTTACCCCTTTATAGATTTGGATAAAAGTATTGAAGCTGTTGTAGGGAGTTCAATTACATCCTATTTTTCCAAGCATGGAGAAAGTGCTTTTAGGATCATGGAGAAAAAGGTACTCGTTGAGATTGCCAACAAACAAGACAAGTTTGTTATGGCCTGTGGTGGAGGTACGCCTTGCTTTGATGATACGATTCAATTTATGAAGGAAAATGGAAAAGTAATTTGGTTGAATCCTGCCCCTTCGATTTTATGCAAGCGATTGGTTGCGGGAAAGCTAGAGCGGCCATTGATTGCAAACTTGAACGAAGAGCAACTTGCAGATTACATTTCAGAAAAACTGAAAGAAAGACATTCCTATTATGCAAAAGCAGATGTTGTATTTAACGAAGAGCAAGCTAATCTGCCTTTTATCTTAAATTGGTTAAGTCATGGAAAAAACTAATCTATTTCTTGGTTCAATTTTGGCTGGCATGGCAGTTGCGGCTGGAGCATTCGGGGCGCATGGACTTCAACGTATCAGCACTAATACCCAGTTGATTCAAACCTATCAAACGGCTGTACAATATCATTTTTGGCATGCTATCGCTTTGCTTTTATGCGGTGCACTTACTATATATGGAGAGCGTAAAATGAATTATTGGGCACGTCAATCTTTTCTAGCTGGGTTGATTTGTTTTTCAGGCTCCTTGTATTATTTGACTTACCTGCGATTAAATGAGTTGCCTGTTGCAAAATGGGTTGTTTTGGTAACACCAGTGGGCGGGTTATTTTTTATAAGCGGTTGGGTTTTGCTTGCCTTTTCTTTTGCTAAGTTTAAACCTTCAAACTAATTATCTTTGTTTGGATGGCTAACCGATTAAAATCAGGTGCTTCCAAAAAGGAAAAAGAAAAAGATCCCGAACTGCGTGATTTTAAAAAAGAAACCGAAGCGCAGGTAGATGTCGTAGGCTTATTAAAAGATGAGCGTACTTGGAAAATCGTGGGGATCAGTTTTATCATTTTATCCCTTTTCCTTTTTATTTCTTTTGCTTCTTATTTATTTACCTGGAGAGATGATCAAGCACTAGCGCAGCAAGGATTTTCTGCCTTATTGGATAATGAAAACCCTGCTCTTAATTGGCTGGGAAGATTAGGAGCAATCGTCTCACATTTTTTCTTTTATAAAGCCTTTGGTGTAGCCTCCTTTTTAGTGTGCACTTTCTTTTTTGTTGTTGGAGTTAATTTACTTTTTAGACAACGTGTATTTTCCATTTGGCGTAATCTGAAATATGTAACCATTGGTGTAACTGTTTTGTCAGTATCACTTTCTTACATTTTTCGCTCCAGCGAATTTTCATTTGGAGGTGGGGTTGGCAATCTGATCAAAACAGAAATGGAGGGCATATTTGGGGTAGTAGGCACGGGTGCAGTTTTGTTCTTAGTAGCTGCCGCCTATTTAATTTGGCAATTCAATCCGAGTTTTAAGCTGCCTGTAAAAAAAGATATTCAACCTACAGAAGACAGTGCTGAATTGGATACCACCGACGAAGTTGAAAAAAGTGATGAGGATGAGACTAATTCCTCTACTTCTTTCGCGCCGTTAGTGGCAGGTCAAACATTAAATGAGCTTTATGCTTCTGGGGTCCGGACTAATAGTCTAAAAGAGGAGACGCCAATGACTGTTCCTGTTCAGGAAGAAGCACAGCCGGAACTATTACTTACAGAAAAGGAGGATTTGGTCACAGAACCTATAGCAGACGAGGCTCCTGTTGTGCCCTTTGAGCTTACGCCTGTAGCAGAGGAAGTAGAGCCTGTTTCGCTTGAGCCGGTAATGGAGTCACCCCTGGTGGAAACTACAATTGAGAATTCGGATGAAGAAGAAGCGGAAGGTGATTTAGAATTAGAAATTAAAACAGTAACTGACGAAATTGAAGAGCCAGTTGCTGAAGTGTTAGAAAATCTCCCTCCATACGAGCCAACACTTGATCTGAGTAATTATAAATACCCTTCCTTGCAATTACTAGAGCAGCATGGCTCTGAAAAAATTATTCATGACAGTAGCGAGCTGGAGAGTAATAAAACGCAGATTATTAACACACTTCGTAATTACTCAATCGAAATCCAAAAAATTAGCGCAACGGTTGGTCCAACAGTAACACTGTATGAAATTGTACCTGCCCCCGGTGTTCGTATTTCTCGCATTAAAAATCTTGAAGATGATATTGCGCTGAGTTTGGCAGCGCTTGGCATTCGTATCATTGCTCCTATTCCCGGCAAGGGTACCATAGGCATTGAAGTGCCTAATCTGAAGAAAACGATCGTAAGCATGAAGAGCTTGCTTTCTTCGGAAAAGTTTCAGCATAATAACTATAGTTTGCCAATAGCCATTGGTAAGCGTATTGATAACGAGAATTATATTGTTGATTTGGCATCCATGCCACATCTTTTGATGGCGGGTGCAACGGGTCAGGGTAAATCTGTGGGTCTGAATGCAATTCTTGTCTCCTTATTGTATAAAAAACATCCTTCTCAACTCAAGTTTGTTTTGATTGATCCTAAAAAAGTTGAGTTAAGTATCTATCGCCACATCGAAAAGCACTTTTTAGCAAAATTGCCAGGAGAAGAGGATGCCATTATCACCGATACAAAAAAGGTGATTTATACACTCAATGCGTTGTGTATTGAGATGGATAATCGTTACGACTTACTAAAAGAAGCAGGGGCTCGGAATATTAAGGAGTATAACGAGAAGTTTGTCAAGCGAAAGCTGAATCCGCAAAAAGGGCACACCTATCTTCCGTTTATTGTATTGGTGGTGGATGAATTTGCCGATTTGATTATGACTGCAGGTAAGGAGGTGGAAATGCCAATTGCTCGATTAGCTCAACTTGCACGTGCCATCGGTATACATCTTATCATTGCCACCCAGCGTCCTTCTGTTAATATCATTACAGGTACTATCAAGGCTAACTTCCCTGCACGTATTGCTTTCAAAGTGTCTTCTAAAATTGATTCTCGAACTATTTTGGATACCGGCGGTGCTGAACAATTGATTGGTAAGGGAGATATGTTAATTTCTCATAATGGAGAATTGACACGACTACAGTGTGCATTTGTTGATACACCAGAGGTGGAGCAGGTAGTAGATTTTATTAGCGAACAACAGGGCTATCCTCAGGCCTTTTTGTTGCCTGAGTATATTGATGAAAAAGAAGCGGAGGCTAGGGGAGAAGTGGATCTTTCTGAACGCGATTCTTTATTTGACGATGCTGCACGGATGATTGTTCTACAGCAAATTGGTTCAACTTCATTATTGCAGCGTAGAATGAAACTAGGCTACAATCGCGCAGGCCGTTTGATGGACCAGCTCGAAATTGCTGGAATTGTAGGGCCTAGCCAGGGAAGTAAGCCACGTGATGTATTAATTAAAACGGAGGCTGATCTTCAACGACTTTTGGAGAACATGGGCTGATTTCAATTATCTTTGCACCGCTGCTGCACTCGCAGGGCCAACCCGCATGAAAAAACTTACTTTTTTAGCATTTGGACTTGTCCTTTTGGCTGGGTCTGTAATTGCGCAAACTAAGCCTACTAAAAACGATCCTGAAGCAAAAAAAATACTTGATGCAGTCAGCACTCGTTTCAAATCCTTTACAAGCGTTCAAGCTACATTTACTTATAAAGTTGAAAACGCTGCTGGAAAAGTTCTTTCCACCAAAACCGGCACGATCCTAATGAAGGGAACTCGTTATAAGCTGAGTTTTGGAGGACAAGAGATATTTTGTAACGGTACAACTGTGTGGAACTTGGACAAAGCTGCTAATGAGGTAACGATTAATACACTTGATGCCTCAAGCGGTATGATCACTCCCCAAAAGCTTTTTTCAAATTTTTATGATAAGGACTTCTTGTATGTTTTAAATGGCGAAAAGAAAGTTGGGGCCAAGTTGGTACAAGAAATTCAATTGACTCCTCTTGACAAGAGTAAGAATTTTCATACTGTTTTTGTACTCGTAGACAAGAATGCAAAAACGATGTATAGCACTAAGGTTTTAGAAAATGCCGGCAACCGGTATTCTTATACTGTAGGTACGCTTAAAACAAATATTCCTGCCGCTGATGCCTTGTTTGTATTTGATAAGGCAAAATTCCCGGGAGTTACAGTCGAAGACCTCCGTTAAATTGTTATTGCTTTTCTTATTTTAATCAATTGGACTAAGAGCGGTTCTAATTGATCCAGTGGAAGCATATTAGCTCCATCACTTTTTGCATTGGCCGGATCCGGATGTGTCTCAATGAAAAGTCCGTCTGCACCCGTTGCAATTGCTGCTTTTGCCAGCGTACCTATTAATTGAGGATTGCCTCCTGTTACTCCGCTTGTTTGATTAGGCTGTTGCAGTGAGTGCGTTACATCCATTACAACGGGCGTTCCAATTTCTTTCATCCAGGGTATGTTTCTAAAGTCTACAACCAGGTCCTGGTAGCCAAAAGTTGTTCCTCTTTCCGTTAACAAAACTTTTTCGTTACCTGCTAATTTTATTTTTTCAGCTGCAAACGCCATAGAGGGACCGCTTAAAAATTGTCCCTTTTTAACATTGATGATTTTACCTGTTTTCGCAGCAGCAATTAAAAGATCTGTTTGACGACAAAGAAAGGCAGGTATTTGCAAAATATCCAGGTAGGGAGCTGCTTTGTCTGCTTCCTCAGCAGTATGTATATCGCTTACTACAGGAATGTTTAGCGATGATTTTATTTTTTTTAATATCTCTAAAGCGTCCTGGTCCCCAATCCCTGTGAAAGAGGTGGCGCTGGTTCTGTTTGCCTTTTTGTAAGAGGCTTTAAATACATAGGGAATGCCCAATTTTTGACATACCCCGGCAATATGTTTTGCAATTTCCGTTGCACCGGATTCAGACTCAACCACGCAGGGGCCAGCCAGTAAAAAAAAGGAATTCGGGTCGTAAGATTGCGGTTGAAAAAGGGATTGAAGAAACGGTTTCATGATGCAAAAGTAATGCTAAGTTTGTCTATAAAACCTTGCTATGCGAAATGAGAAAATATTAGTGATTGGCGCCTCTGGTCAAATAGGGGTTGAGTTAACACTAGCGCTACGAAAAATATATGGGGAAGGGCAGGTTATTGCAACTGATTTAAGGGAACAGAACCCTTTGCTTGCAGGAACAGGGCCCTACGTGTCGCTGGATGTCATGAATAAAGAGATGTTACATGTGCAGGTGATTCGGCAGAATATTACGCAGATCTATTTGTTGGCTGCCATACTTTCTGCAACGGGCGAAAAGAATCCTTCTCTTGCCTGGAATTTGAATATGCAAGGATTGTTGAATGTATTGGATATTGCCCGTGAAGAAAAGCTGCATAAGGTTTTTTGGCCTTCCTCTATTGCAGTATTTGGCCCAAGCTCTCCACGGCAAAATTGTCCTCAACAAACAATTATTGAGCCCACAACCGTATATGGAATCAGTAAGTACGCGGGTGAATTTTGGTGTCATTATTATTGGCAGCGGTATGGTGTAGATGTTCGTAGTGTGCGCTATCCTGGGTTGATTTCCTATAAATCAGAGCCAGGAGGAGGCACAACTGACTATGCAGTCGATATCTATCACCAAGCACTTCAGAAGAACCAGTATACTTGTTTTCTGAAAGAGGATACATATTTACCCATGATGTATATGCCCGATGCAATTCGAGCAACTATTGAATTAATGGAGTCTCCTCAAAAATCTGTAGGCATCAGGACTTCCTATAATCTTTCGGCTATGAGTTTTTCACCGCAAGAAGTTGCTGCTTCAATTCGCACACACCTTCCTGATTTTTCAATTTCTTTTTCTCCTGATTATCGTCAACAAATTGCGGATAGCTGGCCACAAAGTATTGATGATTCAGTAGCGCGTAGTGATTGGGGCTGGAAGGAGGAGTATAATTTAACGGCAATGACCGCTGATATGTTAAAAAATCTTCGAAAATAAACCAGGATTGGTCCGGTCGATTAATCTTCAATTATGGTTCGTTGTTTTCTTATTGGTATTGTTCTCCTTTTGACCCAACCTTCCTTTGGGCAGGTTTTTGGTGGGCACCGGAGTAAACAAAAATGGATGCAACTCAGAACAGATACTGTTCAATTGATTTATGCACCTGGCTTAGATAGCCAGGCACAACGTGCAGCACAATTAATTCACGCCCTTGTTAAGCAACGACCTATTGTGCTTGATCATAAAATAAAATCCATACCTATTTTATTGCAACATCGCTCCGTACTTTCAAATGGCTATGTTCAATTAGGTCCTTATCGGAGTGAGTGGATGTTACAGCCTGACCTCGATAATTTCTCAAACGGGTCTGTAGGCTGGTCCGATCAATTGGCATTACATGAATATCGGCATGTTGAGCAGCTACAAAGTATGAAAAAAGGACTGAGCAAGTTGGCGCTCCAGTTATTTGGTGAGCAAGCTTTTGACCTGGCTATTAATGCGGCTGTTCCCAACTGGTTCTTTGAGGGTGATGCGGTTTGGCAGGAGACAGCACTGAGTATACAAGGAAGAGGACGCTTACCTCGCTTTATGAATAGTTTTCCATTGCTGTGGAAGGTAAATAAAAAGTATACCTGGATGAAAATTCGAAATGGCTCATTCAAAGATTGGATTCCTTCTCACTATGAACTGGGATATCTTTTAAGTAATTACGGACATTTCAAATATGGAGACCAGTTTTGGAGTAAGGTTGTTTCCGATGCTGCTTCTTACCGCTCCCTACTTTATCCATTTCAGGGGGCTATAAAAAAATACACCGGACTTTCGTATCAAAGCTTTGTTAGTAATGCGCTAGATTTTTATCGTCTACAAAACAATGTAGAAGCCAATTCGCCCGGACAATTCCTGCTAAAGCCACAACACAAGTATGTTGATAATCGACAGTTTCCCTATGTTATGAATGGGGATTCGATTTTATACTTACGAACATCCTATCGACATCGTCCGGGTTTTTATTTGTTTGATGGAAAACAAGAACACCGTCTACGAACACAGGATATTGCGCTGGATGCGCAATTCAGCTACAAAAATGGTAAAATTGTTTATGCAGCCTATGAAAGGGATCCACGCAGGGGATGGATTAGCTATAGTTCGTTGCGAATCTTGGATGTGAACTCCAAAACTCAGTTTGACCTTACTCATCATACGCGCTATTTCACGCCAGATATTTCTGCTTCTGGAAAAGTAGTTGCTGTTTTTGTATCTGACACAGGTAAAACGGCTCTTGATTGGTTGGAGGTACCAACTGGAAAAGTTATTTCTAGGTATACATCTCCGGCTGGATATTTTTTAACGGATCCCAAATTTATTGATGATCAAAATGTAGTAGTGGCAGCTCGACGACCGGATGGACAAATGGCTTTGCTATTAATACAAGAGGAAAAAGAAGTTCAGTTGACTCCATTTTCGTCATACAGTCTGGGTTATTTGCAGTTTTATAATGGCTACGTTTTTTTTACTGCAGGATTTGCAGGAAATGACGATATCTATGCGTACTCCTTGGAAAAAAAATTAGTTTACCAATTGATAAAAGGTGGATTTGGAAAATATCACGTGAATGTTAATAGCAATAGGTTGTTTTGGTCTGAGCAAAGCGCAGAGGGGTATCAGTTAAAAACAGTACAGCTTGACTCTCTTAGTTGGAAGCCATTTGATCTAACTGCTCTTGGTCAATCTACAGCTACTAGCAAAATGGCAACTGTAGCTTTTTCTCAAAATGGAAATTGGATTTTGAATAATCGAAGTGATCGATTGTTGAAACCACAGTCTTATCCCAAATCGACTCATCTTTTGAACTTTCATTCTTGGCGGCCCAATTATGACGATCCAATTTATAGTTTTACAGTTTTTGGCGAAAATGGGTTAAACACCTTGCAAACGGAAGTAAGTTATAACTATAACGATGCAGAAAAAACCCATGGAGTTGGAGCTAGCACGACTTATGGTAATTCTTTTTTGCAATGGAATGGGGGCTTTGATTATACGTTTGATCGTCAATTCACAAGTAGGGGAGTAAGTAGAAACTGGAATCAACTCGATGCCAGGGTTGGATGGTCCCTTCCATTACTGGAGACGAAGGGGCGCTATTTTAGACAATTGAATATATCAAGTAGCTATGCGCTTCGCGCCGATTTTTATAAGGGGGCCAATCGGGATACATTTGGAGTTCGGTCTCTTCACTACTTAGTGCATGGTATAACTGGTTCTTGGACTACAGCGACTGCTGTACAGCATATTTTCCCCCGACTTGGATTCAGTTATTCCTTTGTGTTTCGTCACAGTTTAACCTCTGTGGTAGGCAGACAATTTAATGCACAGATTAAAACCTATTTACCGGGTTTCTTGCAAAATCATCATGTGGTGGCAGGCATATATTGGCAAGAGAGAGATACCGTTGGGCAACTGTCCTTTGGTAATCGATTTGCTTATAGTAGAGGATATGTTGGACGTTATTTTGTAAGAATGTGGAGAACGGGTATTGATTATCATTTTCCAATCTGGCATCCTGATTTTGGATTTGCAAACCTTGCTTATTTACAACGCATACGCGCTGCACTGTTTTTTGACTACACCCGGGTGTATGCACTTAATAAAATTACCAGCCTTCCACAACGAAGTGCTGGCGCTGAATTCTATTTTGATACTAAATGGTGGAACCAGCATCCCGTAACAGTAGGGTTCAGAGTATCGCGACTAATAGATCCTGATCAATTTGATCGTTATAAGGGATGGTTCATGGAATTTATTTGGCCCGTAAGTTTAACGGGGCGCTGATTTTTTTCGCTGTACTATTTTTTTATTGAACTGATAAAAAAGCCAGGCTGTTCCGCTTCCTACCAGTGCACCTGCAATAACATCACTGGGATAATGGGCGCCTAAGTACATGCGGGAGTATCCCACTAAACCTGCAAAAGTGTAAGCCGGAGCAATTATATACCACTTTGGTAATGCTATTGTGAGGGATGTGGCTAGTGAAAATGCCTCAGAAGTATGTCCGGAAGGAAAAGATCGGCTGGAGGCTGGCGTCAACACGGAGAAGGTAGGATCTATTTCGCCTGGTCTCTTTCTGTTGATTGTTTTTTTGAGTAGGTAAGTAAATGCCACGTTAGCTGCGAAGCTTTCAGCTAAGTAAATACCTCTGCGTTTATCTTTTTGATCTTTTGCGATGACTCCTTTGATAAAAAAAGCGGCAGGAATGGCTAACGCTAGGGGATCGGAGGCATCAGAGATAAATTGATTGAAGTGTATTCCAGCCGTTGTTCGATTTTGCTCCAGTTTTCTCAAATAATTCCATTCCCAATTGGCAGGCTGCGCAACTAAATTCAAGGTTGCGAATGAAACTAAAATGCTGCAAACAAGAGCGCGTCTGATTTTCATCGCCGTATTTAACTTAAACGAGCAAGGCTTTCTTCAATAATGCGAATTTTATCCAATGCGTCGTTTCTCTTTTTCTGTTCCAGGTCAATTACTTCTTTTTTTGCATTTTGTACAAAGCGCTCATTAGAAAGCTTTTTCTCTACGGATTGCAAAAATCCTTGGAGGTGTTCAAGGTCTTTCAATAGCTTTTCACGTTGTCCCTCTGTTGCGAGTGTGCCTTCTGTTTCTACTAAAATTTTTGTTTTTCCTACCACAACAGAAATGCCAGGTTTGCTAGTATCTAGCGTTGGAACAATAGATAGTGAAGCTGCATTTGCTTGTTTAGCAAAAATTTCTTTTATGAGTTCAAGATTGTGTGTATTGGTTGACTCGAGCTGGATAGTAATGGGGTCTTTTTGCTTGAGTTGATATTTATTACGGGTATCACGAATTGCTGTAATCAGTTGTTTGAGTTCTTCACCGGCTTGTAAAATTGAATTAGATTGTTTTGCAATAGGCGTGAATTGCTTGATGGTTAAATCATCTTTTCTGTCTTTTAAGAGATGGTAGATTTCCTCTGTGATAAAAGGCATGAATGGGTGTAACAGTTGAAGTAATTCTTCAAAGAGGTCTACTGTTTTTTGATACGTTTCGCTGTGAATCGGTTGCTCAAAGCCAGGCTTTATCCATTCCAGGTACCAGCTACAAAAATCGTCCCAAATAAGAGAGTAAATGGTTTTAAGTGCTTCACTTAAACGAAATTCTTTGAAGTCAATTTCGAGTGTTGCACGCACCTGTGCCAATCGGTTTTGCATCCAGTCAATAGCAAAACTGGGTTTTGCAATGGATTCGTCATCTTTGGCTCGCTCCTCAAAACCTTTTACAAGCTTCAAGGCATTCCACAATTTGTTATTGAAGTGTAGCCCTTGCTCATTGGAGCTTTCGTCCCACAACAGGTCATTGCCGGCTGGCGAAGAAATAAGAATACCAAACCGTACAGCATCTGCACCATATTTGTCTATCAGCGCAAGTAGGTCTGGAGAGTTTCCAAGGCTCTTACTCATCTTTCTTCCCTGCTTATCGCGTACGATACCTGTAAAATAAACTTCCTTGAATGGAGCCTTCCCTTGAAACTCATAACCAGCCATGATCATGCGGGCTACCCAAAAGAAAATAATCTCTGGTGCAGTAACTAAGGTATTGGTAGGGTAGTAGTAGCTGGCAGCTTTGTTACCAGGGTTGCTTAGCCCTTCAAAAACTTCAAATGGCCACAGCCAGGATGAAAACCAAGTGTCCAGGCAATCTTCGTCTTGTGTCAATGTATCCGGCGTTGTCCCGTATTTTTTTTGATAGCTTGCCTGAGCCGATTTCAAATCGGCGGCTACCACCATATTGCCTTTTGTGTCATACCATGCGGGGATTCTATGTCCCCACCATAATTGACGAGAGATGCACCAGTCTTTTATGTTCTCCATCCAGTGTCGATACAGATTCTTGAATTTGGCTGGATAGAATTTTATTTCCTCTTTTTCTACGGCAGAAAGTGCAGGGCCGCTTATTTTTTTCATGTCGACCCACCATTGTAGAGAAAGGCGGGGTTCCACGACAACATCTGTACGTTCACTATATCCAACCTCGCTGGTATACTCTTCTGTTTTAACTAGAAAACCTTTTTCGTCTAACTCCTGACTGATTAATTTTCGCACTTCAAATCGATCCTTTCCTATGTAGAGTTGCGCTTCCTCGCTCATAGTGCCATCTTCATTAAAAACATCCACTACTTGTAGTTTGTGTTTCTGTCCTAGTTGGTAGTCGTTTTGATCATGTGCCGGAGTTACTTTAAGCGCGCCTGTACCAAAATCCATGCTCACATACTCATCAGTTATAATCGGAATTCTTCTGTTAATCAATGGAACAAAAGCGAATTTCCCGTGCAAATTTTTATAGCGTTCATCATTGGGGTGCACACAAATAGCCGTGTCGCCCATTATTGTTTCAGGTCTTACGGTAGCGATAATAATATGCGAATCTCCCGGCTCATCAATTTTATAGCGTAGGTGGTATAACTTTTGTTTTGTTTCTTTTCGAATTACTTCCTCATCGCTCAATGCTGTTTTTGCACGAGGGTCCCAATTAATCATCCGTTTACCCCGGTAGATATATCCTTTTTCATAGAGGTCAATAAAAACATTGATGACTGTCTGGTAATAGGAGGGGTCCATGGTAAAATGCGTTCTCCCCCAATCCAGGCTACATCCCATTTTTTTTAACTGCTCCAAAATGATGCCTCCATATTTTTCTTTCCACTCCCATGCATGCGAAAGAAAGGCGTCTCTACGAAGCGAAGATTTTGCAATTCCTTTTTCGCGAAGCAATTGAACTACTTTAGCCTCTGTGGCTATGGAAGCATGGTCAGTCCCTGGAACCCAACACGCATTTTTTCCTTGCATACGAGCTCTACGGATCAGCACATCCTGAATAGTATTATTCAGGCAGTGGCCCATGTGAAGCACACCCGTCACATTGGGGGGCGGGATTACAATTGTATAGGGTTCTCTGCTATCCGGCTCTGAATGAAAATAACCTTTTTCGTTCCAGTGTTTATACCACTTTTGTTCAGCCTGACTATGATTAAAACTTTTATTCAATTCCATGGGGCACAAAAATACCCTGTTTTATAAGCATGACAATGAGGTCCTATTACTCCTTATCACAATATTTAAGTGCCAGATTTTGTTTTCTGTTTTGTAAAATCAATGCCAGCTCCTATCTTTGCACCCTTCTCTGGGAGCTTAGCTCAGCTGGTTTAGAGCATCTGCCTTACAAGCAGAGGGTCGGCGGTTCGATCCCGTCAGCTCCCACAGTGAAAATCAAGGGGTTACTAAAGTGACCTCTTTTTTTATTTTAAGAAGTATCTCCTTTGGTGAGTAAAGAATCTTTCAAGAAAATGTGGTAAGGAAAGTGGAACGTACTGGACTCGAACCAGTGACCCCTACTCTGTCAAAGTAGTGCTCTAAACCAACTGAGCTAACGTTCCAGAGGGATTGTAAAGGTAATTTTAATTGTTTACACTCTCCATTCAATAACTTGATTTACCCACTCATTACGATAGGGAGTAGTAATTCTGATATAGTTATCTGAATATCCTTCCATCAAATCTCCTTTCTCTTGTTTTTCAAACAAAACGGGTCTCAGTTTTCCTCTTTGTTCTTCTTCAAACTTCATTTGTTTTTCATAGGAAAGGGCCCGTAATCTCTTGTTGCGAACATGTCTACTATGAATGGGTACTTCATTTTCCATTTCTGCAGCTAATGTATTTTCTCGCTCGGAATAGGTGAATACGTGAAAATAGGATACGGGAAGAGATGCAAGAAAATTGTAAGTCTCCATAAAGTCATCATCTGTTTCTCCAGGAAAGCCAACTATGACATCTACACCAATGCATGCATCTGGAATAAGCTCTTTGATTAGTGAAATTCTCTTTCGATATAAATCTCTTTTGTAACGCCTACGCATTCGACCAAGAATCTTGTCGCTTCCACTTTGTAGTGGAATATGAAAGTGAGGCATAAATTGTTTGCTTTGCGCAACAAATTGTATTATTTCGTCAGTGAGTAGGTTGGGCTCGATAGAGGATATTCGATATCTAATGTTTAACTGAAGTGCATCTACAGCTTGAATGAGTTGATAAAAATCCTCGCCATTTTCGCCAAAATCTCCCAAATTAACACCCGTGAAAATGATTTCTTTGGACCCGGCCTTTGCGATTTCTTTTACATTCTCTACTACGTTTTTAATTGAATCGCTTCTGCTTTTACCTCTAGCTAATGGGATCGTGCAAAAAGAGCAATTATAATCGCACCCATCCTGTACTTTTAAAAACGTCCTTGTACGATGCTCAGCAGACCAGGATGCATTAAAGTTGGAAACTTCTTCAATGTCACAACTACAGATCTTTGTCTGGTCTCCTTTTTTTAAGGTCTGTAAATGTGAGGAAAGGTCAAATTTTGCACTGGCTCCCAATACTAGGTCTACTCCAGGAATAGAAGCGATTTCGTTTGGTTTAAGTTGCGCATAACATCCTGTGACCACAACCAGACTTTCTGGTGATTTTCGCTGCACTCTTCTTACTAATTGACGACATTCCTTGTCAGCATTATCCGTCACGGAGCAAGTATTGATAACATAGATGTCTGCTTTTTCTTCAAAATCTCTTTGTTCATAGCCCTCTTTGTTAAGTTGGCTTGCCAAGGCAGATGTTTCAGAAAAATTCAGTTTACATCCCAGCGTATGAAAAGCGATAGAAGTGGCTTTTGACATGGGGTGCAAATTTACCAATTCCTTGCCATACCGGTTCCTTGTACTAATTTTAACGTCTGTGTCTATGAAAACCCTATTTACTCCCTTTCGCTGGCTTTATGTGTTATACGCTTTGCTGATTTTTATTGCAATAATGTTTGCTATACTCCCTTTTTTTGTGATTTTTTCTTGGGGAGGACGATTCCATGGAGCAAATCGAATGATGCGGCTTTGTATGTTTTGGGCAGATTGCTGGATGCCGCTTGTATTCATGCGACATAAAAACTACTTTGAGGCTCCGCATGACCCAAGCCGCCCAACTGTTTTTATTGCCAATCATATTTCATACTTCGATGCGGTTATTTTGGTAAAAACTATTCGTCAAAATTTTCGTCCGTTGGGTAGAGCAGAGACCGCTGCTATTCCCATATTTGGGTTTATTTATCGCAACGCGATTGTAACAGTTGATCGAAGTGATCCAAAAAATAGGGCTGAAAGCGTTAGTAAATTAAAAGAGTTGCTGCAAAGAGGAATTTCCATTTTTGTATTTCCGGAAGGCACTTTTAATATGACTTCATCTCCTCTTAAATCGTTTTATGATGGTGCTTTTAGGATAGCAATCGAAACGGGTACGCCTATAAAGCCTCTTTTATTTTTGGATGGATACAAACTCATGCATTACCGACATCCGTTTTCATTGTCCCCAGGCCTTAGTAGGTCAGTCTATATCGAAGAGATATCTGTTGAGGGGTACACATTGGAGGATATCCCCATTTTAAAGAAACGGGTCATGGAGCTGATGGAAAGAAAATTAATCGAGTATCAGGCTCCTTGGATAAAAGGTTAGCTGACAGTTCCCGATAGTTTGGTAAATTAGACTTAACATGCCCGCTTCAACTAAGCAAATCGTTTTTTTTGCAGATATATTAATTCCCGCCGCTTTACCGACTCTCTATACCTGGTCAATCCCTGATGACTTAGTACATCAAGTTAAAGTAGGTTGCAGGGTTGAGGTGAATCTTGGAAAAAGAAAAAGGTACGCTGGGCTGGTAAAAAAAATTTATTCATCAACTAGTCCGGCAAGAGCACTCAAGCCGATTTTACAGGTTTTAGACTCGGTGCCTATTGTTTTTTCTGAGCAATTTGCATTTTGGGAGTGGATGTCAGATTATTATTTGTGCTCCCAAGGTGAGGTGATGGCGGCAGCATTACCGGCTAATTTTCGTTTAACTAGTGATACAGAATTAGTTTGGAATGAAGATGCAAGCGATGATTTTTCTCATTTGTCTACTGATGAATATTTGGTTGCGGAGGCTTTATTCTTACGAAAAAAGTTACAGATTAGCGAAGTGCAACTAGTGCTGAATAAGCAACATATTTATCCAGTGATCGAAAAATTATTATCTCAAGGTCTATGTCTGATACATGAATCTTTGGTGGAGCGTTATAAGCCTCGTAAAGAAAATTACTTGACTTTTTCTTCCCGTTATTCAAGTGAGAAAGATTTAGAAATTTTAGTGAATAATTGGAAGGGAACCGAACGACAGCTCAATCTAATTTTACACTTTGCATCAATCAGTAAAAATGATCCGGCGATATCTCTGCGACAGTTACTAAAGTCTTCTGGTGAAAGTGTTTCTATTGTAAAAGCTTTGGTAAATAAAGAGGTTTTTAGCGTTCAGGAAAGAGAAGTTAATAGAATTGAAGAGCTGTCTCCGTTTGTTTCAATCGACTTTGATTTATCTGCTGCTCAGCGAAGTGCTTATAACAAAATTGATTCTGTTTTTGAAAAAAGAGATGTCTGCCTACTTCATGGTATTACGGCTAGTGGTAAAACTAATATTTATATTGAGCTGATTGCATCGGCAATTCAAAAAGGTAAACAGGTTTTGTATTTACTGCCAGAGATTGCATTGACTTCTCAAATAATACGTCGATTACAACACCATTTTGGAGGCCATGTGGGGGTCTACCATTCTAAATTTTCTGCAAATGAAAGGGTGGAAATTTGGAATCGTGTTTTGGCTGGCGAATATAAAATTATCCTGGGTGCCCGATCCGCTGTCTTTTTGCCTTTTACATCGTTAGGTTTGATTATTTGCGATGAAGAGCACGAAACTTCATTTAAACAACAAGATCCTGCCCCTCGTTATAATGGGCGAGATGCAGCCATATACTTAGCAACGCTGTTCAAAGCAAAAGTATTGTTAGGAAGTGCAACGCCATCACTCGAAACGTATAAAAATGCAATAGATCAAAAGTATGGGCTTGTTACTTTGACGGAACGATTTGGTGCAGTGGCTGTTCCTTCGGTAGATCTGATAGACAGAAAAAATGTGGGAAAAGAAAAAAAGGAAAATTTGATTTTAGCTGCTCCGTTGAAAGAGGCTATTCAGAAGACTCTCGATGAGAAACGTCAGGTGATTTTATTTCAAAACCGTAGAGGGTATATCCCTTATCAAGTTTGTATACAATGTGGATGGGTGCCTCGCTGTTTACATTGTGATATTTCTCTCACTTATCATAAGCGAGACAAGCAACTACTATGTCATTATTGTGGAAGTCGGTACTCGACTCAGTTTCGTTGCGGCTCCTGTGGTAAAGAAAAGTTTGCGCAGAAAAACTTTGGGACAGAGCTTGTGGAAGAAACATTAGCTGATATTTTCCCAACTGCGCGTGTAGCCAGAATGGATATTGACACGATACGAGGTAAAAATGCGCACGATAAATTGGTGCAAGCATTTGAGTCGGGCGAAATTGATATTTTAATTGGGACGCAAATGGTAGTGAAGGGATTAGATGTAGCAAAAGTAGATGTGGTTGGCGTATTAGATGCAGACGGGCTTTTGCAATTTGCCGATTTTAGGGTACATGAACGTGCGTTTCAATTAATTGAGCAGGTAAGTGGACGTGCGGGACGTAGGCAAAAGAAAGGGCGAGTAGTTATTCAGACGTATAATCCTAAGCAGCCTTTATTTGAGTTTTTACAAAATCATGATTATGATTCTTTTTTTAAAGAGGAACTATTGCAACGTGAGACATTCTTTTATCCTCCATTTAGTAAGTTGATTACAGTAAGTGTGCGGCACAAAGAAGAATCTGTTTCTAGGGTTGCTAGTCTTGCGCTTCTAAAATTACTAAGCGCTAATTACAAAAAGTATATGATAGGGCCTGCTCCCTCCATAATTTTTCGCGTTCGAAATCAGTATCGAATGGAGATTCTATTCAAATTGCCCAGGAAACCCTCTCTTCTTGCGCAATGCAAGCTAGACATAAAACAAGCTATTCTCTTTTTACGGCAGCAAAAAAAGTTTTATGGGGTAAACGTCATTGCTGATGTAGATCCAATTTAATTATAATGGACTCGTTAACACATATTGTTTTAGGGGCTTGCGTAGGCGAGGTTATTGCAGGAAAGAAATTAGGCAAAAAATCTTGGTTGGCAGGAGCCCTATTTCAAACGATACCAGATTTAGATTTTATAGCGGGTTTTTGGTTGAGTCCTGCGGAAGACTTGTTAGCGCACAGGGGATTTACACACTCATTTTTATTTGTCATTCTTTTGTCCTTTTTTTTGGCTACACTAACTAAAAGAGTAGGGTGGTGTGCTGGTTTGTCTAGTAGGGGCTGGCTGTTTTTTTCATTTATTGAATTACTTATCCATGTTTTAATTGATGCCATGAACGTTTATGGAACAGCATGGTTAGAACCTTTTAGTCACACCCGTTTCGCATTTAATGTTCTTTTTGTGGCAGATCCTTTTTTTACTATCCCACTTTTAATAGCATTTTCTCTCTTATTATTTGGGAAGATGCAGATAAAATCTCGACAGACTTTTTCAAAAATTGCATTGGTGTTGAGTAGTCTTTATTTATTGTATGTTTTAATTTTAAAGTGGCAGGTTAATACTGTAGTGGTCAATAACTTGAACAGAAAAGTTGAGAAAAGTGAATCTTATTTTTCAACGCCAACTCCTTTTAATCCCTGGTTATGGTATGTGGTAATCAAAAGAGAGGAGTCGTTTCAGGTGGGTTATTATTCTGTTTTTGATCACTCAGATTCAATTGCTTTCTATGCTGTTCTGCAACAAAGAAAATTATTACCGCTAGCAAAAAGTACGGAGTCGGTACCTCATTTAATAAGATTTTCTAAGGGATATTTTGCATTGAAATACATCGGGGATACTATTGTTTTTAATGACCTTAGGTTTGGTAAAATAATGGGATGGTCTAATCCTGCCTCTCCATTTGTATTTTATTATTATTTGAATAAATCAGCTGATAATAGTGTAGTCATACAGCGAGGTCGAATGCAAGGTTGGTCAACAAAGTCAGTTATGCAATTTATTGAACGTATTTTTTCGGCCTATGAAAAATAAAGTTGTATTAATTCTTTTTTACGCTCTACTTCCATTGTTTGTTTTTTCCCAGGATTTAAGATTAAAAGAGAAAGTAATAGAGTTAGCGCAGCACTATTATGATCAAGGGTTAATTCAGCAACCTTATGCTATTTCTGAAATGAAGCATTCATTATCAACTGATTCATCAGAATGGACCCAGTCTATTTATTTTAAAGTGGCTTTACTGATTGCCGAAAGTCTAATAAAGGGTGCTCCAATTAAGCCCTGGTTCACGTTTGATGCGGTTTCAAAGCCAATAATTGATAAAAAATTGCGCGTTATTCGAGAGGAGCTGGCATTAGTCCGCACTGCGCCCGATCTTTTATCTGTTTTTTCAACGTTCATTCGCCCGATGGGTAATAACACTAAAATAATTTATAATGAGTATCAATACCGCTTACGATTGTCTAACCACCATTTATCGAAGGCTAGTAGCGATACTTTAAAGTGGCTAAAACATGCATTGTCAGTTTATAGATGGATTGATCAATTAGATATACCTCGATACCTGATTGTTGATATTGGCAGTGCTGAATTAAGGTATGTTGTAAAGGGTGTTGATTCGCTTGCGATGAGAGCAGTAGTTGGCAAGCCTTCTACACCGACTCCTTTTTTTGCCTCATGGACTGATCAACTTGTTTTGTATCCCTATTGGCACGTTCCGCTGAGTATCGCAACTGAAGAATTTTTGCCAAAAATAAAGCGTGATCGATCATGGCTCCAACAGCAAAATATGCAGGTTATCGACAAGAGGGGACAAGTTCTCAATGCTGATACTATAAATTGGAAAAGATTGAATAGTAGCTTTTTCCCTTACACATTACGTCAGTCGACAGGATGTGATAATGCACTTGGTATTTTAAAATTAGAATTCTCTTCTCCTTATGGGGTATATATTCATGATACTAATAATAAATCTTCATTTTTACGTCCCTATCGATTTCTAAGTCATGGTTGTATAAGAGTGGAAGAGCCATTTCGTTTGGGAAGTTTATTGCGCGAGAAAATCGATACAGCTTTATTGCAGTCTTGTTTACTAGAGCAAAAGCCGCTTTATAAAAAGATTTCAACTCCAATGCCATTATTTGTCATTTATACATTGGCTCATCCTTTAAAGCAAGGTGCTATTCATTTTACGCGTGATGTGTATCATCTTCTTAAATAAGTTTCTCGTCTTTGTAGTTAATTGATTAGGGTCAGTTTGATTAGAATCAAGTAGCGATTATTTATTCACGTTGTCTTTTTGCGAAGAATAGTTTTGTGTTTGATGCTTATCATTTCATTCTATTCAATTATTCAGTCATATTGCAATTGTCAACGTTGAATCGATTCGGATCAAGAGCAAACAATTTTTAATTATTTCAAACAATTTTCAATGAAACGTTTATTCTTTTCGTTGCTGGCAGCATTTAGTTTTGCAATTGCCAGTGCACAGCCGGCGACAGACGCCTCTGTTATTATTTCACGCTTGCAGCTGGATAATGTGATTTTATTAATTCCGCCAGCTGATTTCGTCCAAGCACAATTTCACGATGCGATGGATTATCTTAATCCTTCCGGGCAGGTCCTAGAGGATATTTTTGGGAACTCCTCTACGCCTTTTCTTGTTTTTTCTAATCGCAATTTTAATGTTGCTATTAGATCTGCAACGCCAAACTTTGTTTACATGGGAACAGGAACAGGTAATAACGTAATGCCATGCAGTGTACTTGAGTATAACCTGTCTAGTAATGGCACGGGTGGGACCAATTCTACTCCTTCTTTATGGAATGGCTTAAGTACTACTAGCGCACCTCTTATTACAGGGGGAACATATGGCGCTGCACGTCCTTTTGCAGTGAAGCTGAGAGCGAAACCAGGTTGGAATTACACTGGTGGTGCTTATACGCTAGGTGTGATTGTGACTGCGACACAGCTGTAAGTCTTTTCATTTTTGGTTGCCCACTCTTTAAGGTAAGAAGTGGGCAACCTCTTTTAATGAATCAAATCACTTTTGATGGAAAGGAATCTCCTCCGCTATTCCTATTCCAGCTTCCTGCTACTTTTAGTCCTATCAACATTTTTCACTTTTGGCCAATCACATTCAAACTCATTGATCACTTTTAGTGATTCATTGACATGCCAAGAGGATTCATATTTTTTATATACTTCGGTCAAGTTCGATAATACTAGTTCATTTACCTCTGCCGCAGCGATTCAAATCGTTCCTCCCTTCGGTTGGAAGATATTAGGTAACTCAAACCTAGATCTAACGTTTAAGAATCCACATACATTGATATATCCGATCACGTTAGTACGATCACGTGTGGCATCTGCTTATTGGAGTAGGGTGGGTATTATAGTCTTTGATTCGCTGAGAGCGTGTATTCTTGATACTTTTTTTCATATAAAAGGCCCTATTATTAACGATTTTCAGGTGTTAGGTGAAAAAACAGAATTGGAGTTGTCTGATTCAGCTTTATCGACATCGGTCGCAATTCACGTTAAGAATTTGGGAAGTACAATCGGGGTGTACAGTTTATTTGCAAAAATGGGTACATATTCAATTTCGCAATTAAAAGTACCCCAATTGATGCCAGGAGTAGACACATTAATAAAAATTCCATTATCTGTTTTGCATTTTACAAAAGAGGATCAATATCGATTACAAATTCAAGTTTCTGACTCTACTGGATTAATAAAGGCAGTACCTGTAGAGATTAATCGTCGTTATACGACGCGAAAGTATCATGCTTCGGCTTTTAAGCAATTTCCTTTATCAGTAGAGGAGGGTATTTTTTTAGTTGAAAAGAAAGTGTATCATTTTACAGAGGCGCGTATGTTGTTTGCATTAAAAGAGGGAAATCTTAGCTTTTTATTTAGAACACGCACGTTTGGGCAATTAAAAACGATTGAACGAAATTCATTTTTAATAGAACTTGAGAAAAGTAAAGTTTCAGTTGGATTCGGTCAACTTTCTGAAGCTATTCATTTCTTTGCCTATGGTAATGGGGGGCGAATCTCATTTAGGCCTACCCCAAAAGTCGAAATGGGATTTAGGGGGATCATACATAGAGAAGCACAGGTCTATACTAATAATAATTTTCAATTTACAATCCGTCATCAACATCGCGGGCTCACCTACATGCACCAGTTTCATTTGAACCCTGACCGGATTAAAGGCGTCAACAGTTATTTACTTTATAATGAATTGATTTGGCAAAAAAAAGAGGTAGCAAATCTGCGATTTTTTTGGGGAGCAGGTTGGGAAGATTTTAAAAAAATTCCTGTATTTCATAGCGGAGATCTGGGATTGGGAATCGGAGGATTAGTTAATTCTCGGTTTAAAAAGTGGGAGTTTAATGGTGAAATAAGGGTTTATCAAAAAAGTTATCCAGGTTTAAACAAGGGCTTTCGTCTACATCAGTATGAGTTGAGAAGAAGTAAATTAAACAGGTCAATGGGGGTGTTTTATCTGTATAACCATAACGCTAGTCCACTTCTACTTGATACTATTTATATTTCTGATGCATTTACTTTTAACATTGAAAAAGCAGGGGTAAGGCTGGGATCAAATCGGTCGGTTAACAGCCGCACATTTAGTGCAGGGTGGTTACGGCAAACAGGGCAAACGGTTTCTCAGGTTCCCAGTTATTTATTCGGTGAGGGATTTTATAGCTGGCGCACGAAGTCTAAATTCAATATTCAGTTCAGTACAATTTCTGGATATGCTGCAAATAAAACAGTGGATCGAAAAGTTTGGCTGACTAATACTTCATTTGATCTTAGAAAGGAAAAATTCGGAATTAGAGGTTTTTATGTTCAGGTTCCTTTATTGCGTGATAGCCTCACAAAAATATTTATTCGTTATAACCAAACGCTCTTATTGTCTCCATACGTAAATCTGAATTTTTTCAATAAAATTCGTACTGTAATTAGATACTCATTTTCTAAATCTTTATATGATAAGCGCGAAATACATGGATTTGGATTTTCATTATATTATAGAAATGGCAGGGGTGATTGGCAGGTTCAATGTAATGGCAGTATTCCAATTTCTGCTACTAAAATTAATAGAATTGTAGCAGCGAGTTATCCATTTGTTTCTCTCTCCATACGGAAAGAGCTGAAACTTCCTTATTTGTTTAAGCGGCGGTATTATAATTTAAAAGTTAATGCGTTTGAAGATCTGAATGGGAACAATATGTTGGATTTAGGAGAGAACCGAATTCCACAGCTTCGATATAAAGTCAATCAATCCAGATTTCTAACTGATTACAATGGTAGCTTTCAGTTGCAAAATGCCGATACGGGTAATTATTCAATTGCGTTAGAGCCAAGTCCGTTGGCAACAGGGTTGGTCCCTTCGACTATTACTCAGGTGATCCATTTGGATCATTCAAAAGAAGTGTTTTTGCCTTTGCGCAAGGGTCATGCTATTAGTGGAAAGGTGACAATCGAACTCGATCCATATTCCACCAGAAAATTTACTCCCGATAATATTTTAATTAATATTCTTGATACGGAGGGGAAAAAATATACAACGATTACAGACTCTACAGGACGATTTTATTTGCCACTTCCCTCAGGTAATTATAAAGTTTATCTTAACGAAGAGGCGTTTTCTGGTGTTTTACGTCCCGTTCAATCATCATTTGAAATTGATTTGCAGAATGAAACACTTGGAAAAGTTGAGTTTATTTTACGAGAGAAAAAAAGGGAAATTAGGTATCGATCTAATTAGTGTATTTCAATTTGCAATTGCGCAGCCTCTAATGCCAAATCTAAGCCGGCGTCAATAATGGCTGTGATCATATATTTTCCTACGGGTAGTTGCGTGGGCATTTCAAAGTCTATGTATCTGATTTGTTCTGGGAATAATGGAAATTCTTTGGGCTCTATTTTTATCTTTTTCCCACTTTCAATGGATACAATTTCTAAATAGCTAGCGCATTGAAGTTGAGTTTCACCTTCGTTTTGGCAGGTGATGCGATAGGATCTATGTGCAGTGTCAAGCTGACTAAAGGATAAAAGCTTAATTTCTTTTTTTAATTCACCAGGGGGATTTTGATAGACATGGACGCCAACACGAAATTTATTCGTGATGGTTGTGGTAACACCTATGGTGTCGGTTATCATTTTTTCTTGTATGGTTTCAATAAACAGCATGCACCAACTCATTTGTTTATCTCTAGTCGAATCTGCTGGATGATTCATCGTGATAATTAGTTCTTCTGTCTCCCCTGGATTTAGTTCAAAGAAGTTTTTGCTAAGTTGTATCCATGCTGCGCAGGAACGTGGATCTTTTCCAGGTTCCGTATAAACATGCGCCCCCGTGGTATCCCGACGCCAATCTGAAACATAAACGACAAATTGTTTTTTTTCGTTAAGCGCATTTGTTATGCTTACTTTTTGGGTTCCAGTTTGTAAGGACTTCAATGAGTATTCAAGCGTAACTGGTCTTACTGCAATTCCAGCTTGTTTTTCCGGTTGTTGCGCACAAACTAGGTGTGTCAATCCTATACTAAATAGTGCTAATGCTAGAGGCTTTTTCATTGACTAGATTTTCGGAAAGCTAGTTGCATACAATCAGCAATTCAATGATACTAGTCAGGACCTAAATTGAAAAACGCCCCTCCAATTTTCTTAGAGAGGCGTCTGTGCCCGAGATCGGAGTCGAACCGATACATTCTTGCGAACGGCAGATTTTGAGTCTGCTGCGTCTACCAATTCCGCCACCCGGGCGGGGGATTGCAAATGTAGGGAAAATAGAAATTTAGTGACCCATTTGATCTAGCCTCTTTCTAAGGCGATCAATATATTTTTTTTTGTAGTAGTAGTCTTTGATCCTTTCTAGTTCGCCAGAGTTTACAGAAGCTGCATTCCCGCTTTCAAGGCTGTTTTTAACCTCATTTAGTAAGCTGATTTCGATAGTGTCCAGTTGGGTAACGCATTGCTTAATTTCTTCGGGATCATTAGAGACTAACAGTTCATTAATCTCCATCATCTCCTGTAAAAAATCAGCGGCTAGAGTAGGATTGTCTCCCTCTTTGATAGCCCCCAATCTTAGCAAAGCATATTGTAGGGTAAGTAAGGGATCTTGAAAAATCTGCCAAGCCTTGTTGACGTGAGAGGTCATTTCTATGGCTTCCTGCTGTGCGTCAGTATCATCTTGCGTGAAAAAATCTGGGTGATACTTTCTACTCAGCAAAAGAAATTTCTTTTTTAATAGGTGTGTGTCAACTGAAAATTGCGTTGGGATTTCAAATAGATCAAAATAGTTGATGGGAGAGGACATGCGCAGGCTTACATTTGCTTAACGATTGCAAAGGTATTGTTATGGCCAGGATTGGAATCATACGGGAAGAGAAAATTCCAGCAGATAATCGGGTTGCTTTGACCCCTGCGCAGTGTAAATGGCTTTTGAAAAACTATTCCGGGCTCTCCATTTTTGTGCAACCATCTTCTACGCGCTGTTTCAGTGATTTGGAATATGAGCGAGCCGGGGCCGTCTTAACCGAAAATTTAGAGCGGGCAGACATTTTATTTGGCATTAAGGAAGTGCCTGTGCAGTATCTTCTTGCCGATAAAAGCTATTTGTTTTTTTCGCACACAAAAAAATTACAGCCCCATAATCAGGCCCTTTTTAGGGCAATGGTTCAAAAGAGAATCACGCTGATTGATTACGAATGTCTGGAACATGACGATGGCCAACGCATAATTGGATTTGGCTTTTTTGCAGGCGTTGTTGGGGCTCATAATGGGCTTATGGCCTATGGGAAAAGAACCGGTTTATTTAATTTAGATAGAGTTTATAAGTTCAAGGATTTCAGAGAGTTAATTCATAATTATTTTGAAATAAAACTCCCCCCGATTCGAATTGTTGTGACGGGTTCAGGGCGTGTGGCGCATGGGGTTATGGAAGTGCTGAATTTAATAGGTGTCCGTGAAGTTGAACCTGATGAGTACCTAGAAAAAGTCTTTAGTTATCCTGTTTATACGCAACTAAAGGGAGGGGACCTCTATCGCAATCGACGCACCGGTCAATACCGTAGGGAAGAATTTCATGCGGACCATCCTGCATATACTTGCGTTTTCAAACCCTATCTATCTAAAACAGATATTTTATTAAATGGTATTTATTGGGAAACCGGGATGGAAAGATTGTTTGATGAAAGTGACGTGCGTGCGGATGATTTTAGGATTGTAACCATTTCCGACATTACTGATGATGCATACGGCTCCGTTCCGATTAATTTAGGGGATCAAACAATTGAGGATCCTGTTTATGGAGTAGATAGAATTTCAATCAAAAAAACATTGCCCTATCAGGACGGGTCTATAGATGTGGTTGCAGTAGGTAATCTGCCCAACGAATTACCACGCGATGCCAGTCGCTATTTTGGGGAGCAATTGATTAAGTTCATTTTGGAAGATCTTCTGTTGAAAGAGGGATCTGCTACTTTAAATCATGCAACAATGTTAAAGGCAGGTCAGCTAACTGCTTCCTATGAGTACATGAGAGAATATGCAGGGCTTTGAAACTACAAGGCAAGATAGTAGTCAGCTAACAAATGATAAGCCTCTTCTGAATAACCCTTATTATTCCCCTGTACAATCAATTCTGTTTGGTTAGTAATAGTTGAGGATAAATTACTTGATTTGCAGCCTCTGTAAAACACTCTGCTAATTGATTTTTTTGCTGTGGATCGTAGGTGGCAACTAGCTTGTATGCTAAGTTCATTGAACTCACACCAGTGCAGTAAATCAGCTTCTCTTTTTGGAGGTAGCAATAGGAAAAACAGGCCTCCGGGTTTCAATAATTCGTCAATACGAATCAGGAGTTGTCCTAGTTTGATTCCATTATCATGAAAGGCTAAATTTTTTTTAAGCGAGGTTGCCTTTAGGTCGTTTTCATAAAATGGGGGATTGCTAATAATAAGATCATAGGCAGAAGGAAAGGCGAAGGTAAGAATATCACCCTCTACTATATTGATACAATTACTCCAGGGAGATTGAGCGCAATTGACTTGGGCTTGCTCTGCCGCTTTTATGTCCAACTCAACACCCGTAAAGGTGGAGTGGTTAAATTGTTGAGCCAGCATTAATGCGAGTAGCCCAGTTCCTGCACCAATATCTAAAATCTGCAAAGGTTCATTTTTATGTGGGGCCATTTCATGGCAAACCCAAGCTCCAAATAAACAGGCATCGGTAGTTACTTTCATCGCACATTGATCCTGCTCAATAGTAAACTGTTTGAATGCAAAAGATGTGCTTGCCATTTTTGATTACCAATTAGCTCTTGCGCTTGAAGTTTGACTTAGCGGTGTAAGGTCCTTAGCCAGAAATTTATGGTAGGCTGTAATGGCAATCATGGCTGCATTGTCTGTGCAATATTCAAATGAAGGGATATAAGGTTGCCAACCTTCAACAAGGGCTAACTCATTAAAGGATTGACGAAGCCCTTTGTTGGCAGAGACGCCTCCAGCAAGGCAAATTGATTTTATTCCCGTTTCGTCTGCTGCTCTTTTCAACTTTTCTAAAAGTATCGTAATAATTCTGTGTTGAATAGAAGCACAAAGATCATTGAGGTTAGTTTGGATGAAATGTTCTTTTTCTATTTGAGAAACTTTTAGCTCTGGCTTATATGAAAATGTTTTCCCTGCATGTTCTAAAAAGTATAGAATGGAAGTTTTTAATCCACTAAAACTAAAATTAAGTCCCTCAATTTGTGGTTTGGGAAAATTAAATCGGGTGGGGTTTCCACTTGCTGCATAGTGATCGATCAAAGGGCCACCAGGATAAGGAAGTCCAAGTAATTTTGCCGATTTATCAAACGCTTCACCTGCTGCATCATCAATTGTTTCACCAATTATTTTCATCGAATAGGGAGACTCACAAACTACAATTTGAGTGTGTCCTCCACTGACTGTCATACACAGAAAAGGAAAATTGGGAGCAGGGTCGGCTATTAAATTAGCCAGCACGTGTGCCTGCATGTGGTGTACGGCAATCAGCGGGATATTTTTGGAAAAAGATAAAGATTTGGCAAACTGTCCTCCTACTAAAAGTGAGCCAATTAATCCGGGGCTTTGCGTATAGCCAACTGCGTCAATTTTATCAAGGGTAAGTGAGGCTTTTTTAAGCGCTGCGTCAACTACGGGGACAATATTTTGCATGTGTGCCCTTGAAGCTAATTCAGGTACAACTCCACCGTATTGCTCGTGAATTTTTTGACTGGCAATGATATTACTAGTGATTTTTCCGTCTTCACAGATTGCCGCGGAGGTTTCATCACAAGAAGATTCTATGGCCAAAATGCGAACAGGCATGAATGCAAAAATAGGAAACTATAGCTGCGTTATTTACTTCTAATCGCCACTACGGGATCCATTTTTGCGGCTTGACGGGCTGGCACAAATCCTGCAATCACACCAACCAGAATGCAGATTCCTATTGCAAGAAACATGTTAGAAGAAGAAATGAAGACGGGGAAATTAAGTGCGTTCGTAAGAATCTGTGTCAGGATAAATACAAGCGAAAGTCCAATGACACCCCCGATGATACATAAAAAGGAAGATTCAAGTAAGAACTCAGTCAGGATCACTCCACTTTTAGCTCCGATAGCTTTTTTAAGTCCAATTTGACTGGTTCTTTCTCGAACTGTCACAAACATAATATTGGCAACTCCAAACATTCCCACTATTAAGGAGAGGGTAGCAATGGCCCATCCGCCAATATTTACGTTGACAAAAATGTCACCAATTACTTTGCTGAAATCATTGATATCATTCAATGCAAAATTTTCTTCTTGTGTGGGCGAAAGTCTTCTGATTGCTCTCATTGAACCGGCTAGTTCATCTTTTACTGCCTTGCTACTAAATCCAGGTTTGCCTTGTACCATGATCAATGGATCAGCTCTGAGCTCATTCATAAAGGTTCTGCCGAAACGATAGGGAGTAAAAAGGCTGTTGTCAAATTGCCAACCCCCATCACCAAGCATACTCTTGCCCTGTTTTTTTATTACTCCGATCACTAGAATTTTCTTTCCTCTTACTTCAACAAATTTTTCAAGTGCTAGGGCAGGGTTGCCAAACAATTTTTCGGCTACTTCGTTTCCAATGACACCAACATTGGCTGCATTCTCAAATTCTCTCTCGGCGATGGAACGGCCACTTGCGATTTCTACGGATTGAATTTTTTCAAAATCTTCATTGATGCCGTGAATATTTACACCGCTTAACTGATTACCGGCAAATTCCACCGCATTGTTGATTTGAATATGGAATGCTACAAATTGAGCGGTGCTTGTTCTTTCTTTGATCTCTTGTACTTCAACATACCGGGGAGAAGGTCTTTTGACATACTTCCACCAAGGATAGTCTGGACCACCACCGCTATACTCCCATTTATCAATGTAGATGGTGTTGTTTCCTAATGATTTTATTTCATTTTGAATATTCTGCTCCAAACTATTCACTGTGGCTAGTACGCCAATAATGCAAAAGATGCCTATGGTAATGCCAAAGAGAGACAAAAACGTCCTTAATTTATTCTTCCACAGTTCCTGGACTGCCATTTTGAAACTGCTGGCAATGATCTCTATTGTTCGGCGGAGCATATGCAAATGTAGATTCATTTTTTTGCCATTTCCCAACAAATTGACAAGCGGTAAATACAAGGGGTGGCTTACCTTTGCGCGGCAACCATGAAGTATCAAAGCGAAATAGCAAAAAGGCGCACATTCGCCATCATCTCTCACCCCGACGCAGGTAAAACTACTTTGACCGAGAAGTTCCTATTATTCGGCGGTGCAATCCAAGTGGCTGGGGCTGTAAAAAGTAACAAGATTAAAAAGCATGCGACCAGCGATTTTATGGAAATCGAACGTCAGCGGGGTATTTCCGTCGCTACGTCGGTTATGAGTTTTGAGTACAATGGAACGTTGATTAATTTATTGGATACACCCGGGCACAAGGACTTTGCTGAGGATACATTCCGCACGCTGACTGCTGTAGATAGTGTCATATTGGTAGTGGATAGTGTGAATGGGGTCGAGGAGCAGACCCGTCGATTGATGGAAGTTTGTCGGATGCGAGATACCCCTGTTATTCTTTTCATCAACAAAATGGACAGGGATGGGAAAAATCGTTTTGATCTTTTGGAAGAGGTCGAAAAGGAATTGTCAATTGAGCTTCACCCCATGACGTGGCCCATTAATAGCGGTAAAGATTTTAAAGGGGTATATAACATCGCAGCCAAAAACTTATTGTTATTCCAAGCCGGAACAAAGGGAAATGAAGGTAATCTTACCATCACGGATCTAACGGATCCTATACTAGAGGAGCGACTGGGTGAAAAAGATGCTGCGGTACTGCGTGAAGATGTTGAACTAATAGATGGCGTGCACGGTGCATTAGATGTAGAACGTTATTTAAAAGGTAAGGTTGCGCCTGTTTTCTTTGGTAGTGCAATTAACAATTTTGGCGTGCGTGAAATGTTAGATACATTCATTCGCATTGCTCCGACTCCCCAAATGCGTCAGACCTCTGCACGAGTAGTGCAACCCCAAGAAGAGAAAATGACGGGCTTTGTTTTTAAGATTCATGCCAACTTGGATCCTAAGCATCGAGACCGAATTGCTTTTTTGCGAATCTGTTCTGGAAAATTTGAGCGAAATAAATATTATCATCATGTTCGTTTAGACAAGGATATTCGTTTCAGTAATCCTTATTCTTTCATGGCAAGGGATAAGAGTATTATTGAAGATGCCTATGCAGGCGACGTGGTAGGCTTATTTGATACGGGCAATTTTAAAATAGGAGATACGCTCACAGAAGGGGAAGATTTCTATTTTACAGGCATCCCTTCCTTCTCTCCAGAGATTTTTAAAGAGGTTGTCAACAAAGACCCTTTAAAAACTAAACAATTAGAAAAAGGCTTATTACAGTTGACTGATGAAGGAGTGGCGCAGTTATTTACACAATTTGGCGGCACCAAAAAGATTATAGGTTGTGTAGGGGAGTTACAATTTGAGGTAATTCAATACCGGCTTTTACATGAATATGGAGCTTCTGTAGTATTCAATTCGTTACCTTTTTACAAGGCCTGTTGGTTAACGACTAATAAGCAAACTGTATTAGAAGATTTTCTACGTTTTAAACAGGCTAATGCCGGAGTGGATAAAGATGGAAATCCAGTTTACTTAGCGCAAAGTGAGTGGTTCTTGAATACGGAAATATCAAATAATCCTGACATTCAATTTCATTTTACCAGTGAGATTCACCGATAATTTTTAATTGATTGGCGCGTGCACACCCGTATAGTTATGTGGCGTGATTTGTTTTAATTCTTTTTTTAGCGCAGCTGATATTTTTAAAGAGTCAACAAAGCGATGTATTGTTTTTTGATCAATTTTTCGCTGCCCTCTTGTCAAGTCTTTTAGCGCTTCATAGGGATTTGGATATTTCTCCCGACGTAAAATCGTCTGTATTGCTTCGGCAACTACGGCCCAATTTGAATCGAGATCCTCATAAATTTTTGCATCATTAAGCAATAACTTATTTAGTCCTTTTTCAATCGAGCGAAATGCGATCAGCGTGTGCGCGACAGGAACTCCTAAATTTCGTAGTACTGTAGAATCGGTGAGATCTCTTTGAAGCCTTGAAATGGGGAGTTTGTTAGCGAGATGTTCAAAAATCGCATTGGCTAATCCTAAATTTCCTTCGGCATTTTCAAAATCGATGGGGTTTACTTTGTGCGGCATAGCAGAGGACCCCACTTCTCCTTTTTTTGTTTTTTGTAAAAAGTACTCTAATGAAATATAGGTCCAGACATCTCGACACCAGTCAATTAATATCGTATTGATCCTGCGCATCGTATCCAGTTGCGCAGCCAATTGATCGTAATGTTCAATTTGAGTCGTGTGTTGCTGTCTGGTTAATCCAAGGTTGGACAAAAATTCGTTTCCAAACTTTATCCAATCTGTTTTTGGGAAAGCTACATGATGGGCATTGAAGTTACCTGTAGCTCCACCAAATTTACCAGTGAATGGGATACCGATAAACTGTTCAATTTGCGCCTGAAGTCTTTCTACAAATACGGCGATTTCTTTGCCTAAACGCGTGGGAGATGCCGGCTGACCATGGGTGCGAGCAAGTAAAGGAATATCAATCCACTTTGTGGCTAATAATTGTAGTGCTGTTTTTAAGTTTAATAAATTAGGAAGGTATTCGTACTCAATCGCGTGTTTCCAAGCTAGTGGTACAGCGGTGTTATTGATGTCTTGTGAAGTGAGTCCAAAATGAACCCATTCGAGTTGTGCCTCAGCTCCCCAGGTTTTTAGTTTTTCTTTGATGAAATACTCTACTGCTTTCACGTCATGATTTGTGGTCCTTTCGATCTCTTTAATCTTTGCAGCATCTTCAAAAGAAAACTCTTCTATGAGTGATTTTAATTTCTTTTTTGTTGCAGTGGTTAATGAAAAAAACTTCTTTTTTTCAAGGGCTAACAAATATTCCACCTCAACCCAAACGCGGTACTTATGAAGTCCAAATTCAGAGAAAAACTCATCTAATTGATGTACTTGAGCATAATAGCGTCCATCAATTGGAGAAATAGCATTTAATGTGTTTAGTTCCATGGATAATTTAGATTACCAGCGTTGTTAGGCCTAACTTTGCACCCGTAAAATTAATTCAATTGGAGAAGATACGGGTAGGTATTGTTAATTATTTAAACACCAAGCCTTTATTAGTTGGTTTACGAAAATTACAGGAAGCAGGACAAATTGAATTGATAGAAGATTATCCCGCTCGAATTGCCACTTTATTGGCAAAAAAGGGAATAGATATGGGTTTGGTTCCAGTTGCGGCACTTCCAACGATTCCAGATCATTCTATAGTGGGTTCTTATTGTATTGCAACGAATGGAGAAGTTGGTTCTGTTTGTTTGTTTAGTCAGCAACCAATTGAGCAGGTGACGCGAGTGATTCTTGATTATCAAAGCAGAACCTCTGTGCAATTGGCTCGTCTGCTTTTTAGCCAGTATTGGAAAAAAGAAGTCGAATTTATCCCGGCTGTTAATGAGATGTATATCGATGAAATAAAAGGATCAACAGCTGGCATTATCATAGGTGATCGGGCATTAGAGGCGCGTTCCCATTTTCCTTATATCTATGATCTTGGGGTAGCTTGGAAAACTTTTACGAATCTTCCCTTTGTATTTGCTGTCTGGGCTTCAGTAGTGCCACTTTCTAAGAAATTTATTACTCTTTTTGATGAAGCCAATGGAGTAGGATTTACCCAGTTAAAAGAAGTAGTTACTGCAAATCAACAGTCAACAAAATATGATCTTTATCATTACTATACCACCAATATTGATTACCGAATAACCGCTGAAAAGGAAGAAGCAATTCGGTTATTTCTTCAAAAATTGGAGCAAATTAAGTAGCCCTTTAATTCCTAAAGGCAAAGATATTCAGTTGTAAATCGTAGGGATGAGTTGAATTCTTTTGTTGAAAAGGGTGCGTGAATATTGGGGCTGCCTCTCTAATATAATAGCTGAAACCTGCTTGTTGTAATAGTGATAGAATTGCAGTTAATTTTTCTTGTTCTTCAAAGGTGCCGTGGTACTCCACAAAAAGGTGCTGTACATTCATCAGATTAGATGTGCAGTCTTTCAAAACCTCCCACTCAGCTCCTTCAATATCTATTTTCAAGAAGTCAATTTTTTGATTTAGATAGTCTTTTAATCGAACAGCAGCTACTTCAACACAATTCTCACTTTTTGTCAAGCTAATTCCACTTGCCATTCCTTTTTTGGCAGCGAAACTGATTCTTGTATTTTCTACCCAAACTGCGGCTTGATTGCATTGGATATCTTGTAATTGATAAGATTCTATATTTTTTTGTAAGAGGGCATAATTCTGCGGGTCGGGCTCAAAAGCTATAATGGTTGCAGCTGGAAATTGTCTCTTAAAATAAAGAACACTGAGTCCAATATTAGCTCCGCAGTCAATAATTGTTGGATTGCTGGAAAGTGTTTGTCGGTATACTTCCTCTACAAATATTTCTTGCAGGCCGTGTAAAAGTTCCTGGGGAGCCTCATAAAAAAATCGTCGTCCAAAGAGTTCAATCGAGCGTATTTTGCCAGCTGGCAAGTGCTTTAAATACTTTTGTTGAAACCAGCCCATAGAGAGACCCTGTAAACGCTTGTTTCTTTTAAGCTGTAGCCGATATTTTATTCCTTTTAGGAGGTTTTGTAAAAAAGGGATGAATAACATTTTTGATAACTATCCCCTAAAATTACGAATTTAGCTCCGATGACTCCTCTATTATCAATTTGCATACCTGCTTATGAGCGTCCAGATTTTTTAAAACGCTTGCTGGACAGTATTGCACAACAGGTGTTTAAAGACTTTGAGGTAATCATAACGGATGATTCAGTTTCGCGCGATAATGAGGAGTTGTTGTTTAATACGCCCTATAAGTTTTCTATTCATTACCAGCGTAACCCCAGACCATTAGGTACACCCCTAAATTGGATGGAAGGGATTAAACATGCTTCTGGTCATTGGATCAAAATAATGCATGATGATGATTACTTCACTGATAAGTATGCGCTGGAAAATTTCGCGGCACAGTTAGATGAAGGAGCTGACATCCTTTTCTCCGGATATTATTCATATGACGAACGAACGCAAACCAAAAAGAATAAGACAATTAGTCTATCTGCGTTTCAATCAATCAAAAGGGATCCTTATCGGCTTTTCAGTGATAATTTAATCGGTCCGCCTAGTGTTGTTTTGTTTCGTAAAAGCATGCAAGAGTTATACGATTCAAAATTGAAATGGCTCGTAGACTTGGAAGCCTATGTACGCATGATGCGTCGGTATTCCTGTCGCTATATTACGCAGCCCCTGGTAACAATGAGCTATAATGACTCGCAAGTGACTAATTCTTGCTTTCGCGAACCTTCGGTAGAAATTCCTGAAGCGCTGTATTATTATAAAAAGCATGGACAGGCTACTTTTCGTAGCATAATAAGTTATGATGGATGGTGGCGTTTGATCCGTAATCTCACTATCCGCTCTGAAGGGCAATTAAAGGAATATGCCGATGGGCAATCGGTTCCCTCATTTTTAGTTCGAATTGTCCGTTTTCAGCAGCGTATTTCGCCCGCAGTGTTAGGAGTAGGTATTTTTTCAAAAATACTTATGGGAATTTCCTATCAGTTTAATCGATAACATGGTTTCTGTCATTATCATAAACTATAATACCTTTCAGCTAACCTGTGATTGTATCTCATCTGTATTTAAATTCACTAAAGGAGTCCCTTTTGAAATCATTTTAGTTGACAATGCATCTACAGAAGGAAATCCTTCTTACTTCTTAGAAAAATTTCCTTCGATCAAGTTAATAGAAAGTAAAAAAAATCTGGGATTTGCAGGGGGTAATAATCTAGGAATAAAACACGCGACAGGGGATACCATTTTATTATTAAATAGCGATACTCTTTTAACAGAGGACAGTATATCTCTTTCCGTCGCTCAATTGCAAAAAGATCCCTCTATTGGTGTATTAGGATGTAGACAGCTTTTTCCGGATGGTGCTCTTCAATACTCGGCCAGAAGATTTCGTTCGATTAGTTGGGAATTATTAGATCTTTTTCGATTCGTACTTTATTTCTATTCACCTAAGGCTCGTGCGCATCGTATGTTGGGCCAGTATTTTCTTCACGATGAATCATTATTTGTTGATTGGGTCAATGGTGCTTTTTTCTTATTTCCAAGGCGTCTACTCAACCAATTACCCCAGCATCAATTAGATGAACGGTTTTTTATGTACGCCGAAGATGTTTTATGGTGTGAGCAAATTAAACAAACTGGTTATCGCGTCTTTTTTTTAGCAACCACTTCTATTATTCATATTACAAGTGGAAGTACAGCCATCTCTAAGCAATTACGATTGCGCAAAGTAATGATGAAGCATGAAATGAAGATTATGGAACTTAGAAAAGGTAAGGGGCTCTATTATTATACGTTTGGGTGCATTTATTTAAGCAAGGAGTACCTTCGACTTTTCGTAAAGTGGGCCTATTTTAAAATTACAGGGAAATTAATTCGGTAAAAGATCTATTGTTCGTTCAATGATTTGATTCCAATTATAGTGGTCGTAAAAGCTAGTTGGCGTTTGGAACTGATTCTCATTTTGAGTAGAAATAGCATAGATTTTCTCTGCAAAGTCAATCCAGTTTTCAGCGCTGGCAACTTGTAGCATAGTACCGGTTGTTGTTGTGTCAATACCAATTGCTCCATTAATAGTTGTTACTACGGGGGTGCCTACCGCAATGGCTTCTATACTTTTTGTTTTTACGCCTCCACCTTTTTGGATAGGATTAATTAGCACTTGTGCTGCTTTAATGTACTGCTCAATGTCCTTGACAAATCCTGCATTGATATAAGGACTTCTTTCTACTTCAGACCGAAATTTCCAACGCTTGGGTATATCACCACCGCAAATGATAATGCGGTAGTTCACGAGTTTTTTGCGCAGTTGTGGCTCTATTTTTGAAATAATCACTTCCAAGGCCTCTCTGTTTGGTTGGTATTGCAGTGGCCCGTTAAAAAGGATTAAAAAGGTGTTTTTTTCTATTTGATGCCTTTCACAAATTATTGCTTTCGCTTCTTCTCGATCTTTTGGATGTTTCTTCTGTGTTACCCCGTATGGAATTTCTAGGCAGTGGGCTTTCTCGATTGCCCATTTTTTGACAGCAAATTGTTTATCCTGTGAAGTGATAAAGCTAATTCTATCTGCACCGTCAAAGGCCCATTTTTCGTACGCTTTTAAAAGGGGCCACCACCATTTTCCTAGTGATTGGAAGCGTTGATGTTCGATATTATGGGTGTGCAGTAAAAAGGGGATACCTGTTTCTTTTTTTATTAAGTGAGCAAGCCATGCATAATAGGGGTGTTCCCAAATTAAAAAATCATATTGGTTGCGTACAATTAATTCTTTGATGGTACCCTTTAGTGTGTAGTCTGCATATCTAAAAATTGAAGTAGAGAGTGCTGGCAACAGCCGATAGGGTGCATTGGAGACAACCTGATTATCCTCTGTTCCAATGACTGTTACTTTTGCAACACTGGCTAGTGCGTTGATCCATCCCTCAATGTAGCGATGACCACCCGAGCTGGCAGGTAGAAATCGGTAGGGGACAATGATCAGTATCTTTTTCATGTTGCGCACTACTCAGCTTTCTTTTTTAGGAACATTCCAATTCCACTTAGAATGACAAGCGCAATTAGGAATGAACTGGCGTACATGATTTTTGTTCCATTTTTATAGGAAGTAGGCTCAAAGACAAAACGAATTTCATGTTTTCCTTTTTGTAATGGCAGACCTCTTAATACATAGTTGACATTCAAATAATCTGTTTTCTGGCCGTCCACATATGCATTCCACCCCTTAGGGTAATAGATCTCACTAAAAACGGCAAATTGTTCTTGTGTGCAATTTGCCTCGTAGGTTAGGGTGTCATTATCAAATGAAGTCATGCGAATAAAGGAACTACTGTCTTTGTTAAATTGAGTAGGTCCTTGATAGGATGCTGCTTCAATGACGGCTGAATCTTTTAAGTTGGTTTGACCAATCTGTTCTAGCGTGGCAGCTCGATTTGGAGCGGAAACCATTGATGATACTAGCCAGCAGTTTCCTAATGCTTGATCATTTTTTACAACGGATTGTTGGCCAGTGGTAGGATCGCTCACTATTACATAACGCGTATTCAGCATATTTAATATACCCTGGTTAAGACTTCCTGCGAAGTACTTTTCAATCAGGTCTTGATAGATTCTCAATTTAGCGGCGTGATAACCACCAATGGATTTGTGGAAATAAGATGTTCTTGAGTCATTGAACGTGCTGGTAGCTAAATTTAATACCCTGTAATTAGGGTCTTTGTCTGCTAAAATCTCCACATCCTGTGGAGTGGCAGAAAAGTTAGATTGCGTGTATTCTTCTGCTGGTTGATAAGATTTTTCATCGAGATAGGCATGACTTGTTATAAGTAACTCGCCACTTGCCACAATGATGAGAAGTCCAATTGCCCAATTCATCTGGATTCTTTTACTCACAAATAGTCCGATTATTGTAGCTAGAAGACCTGTGATGACTAAAGCTCTAAGAATGCTCAAGCCAAACATATGCTGTCTTTCTTCTATCATTCCTGCTACAATCGAACGAGCAAATTGGTCAGATCCGCTCTTGTCTGTATACGCAGCTAATACTTGCTGATCTATAGGGGCACTGTAGTCTTGTGCCAACCAGAGTAAAAACAGAAAAGCAAATAGCCCTGCTAGGTAATACAAATTTTTCTTTGTCCACACTTCTATTTGACCTTTGAAAATGTCCTTTAATAAAATTAGCGTCGATACTGATAAGGTTAGTTGAGGGATTGCTTGTGCCATTGAGGGTGCCCTAAACTTGTTGAATAAAGGCAAGTATTCAAATAGTAAAAGATTGAATCCCGTCAGATTTTTTCCCCATGAAATAAAAATGCCAAGTAGGGTAGCAACCATTAATCCAAATCGAAGGGGTCCTTTGTTAATTATAAAACCAAGTAGCCCTAGAATGAATATCAAAACTCCTAGATAAGCTGGGCCTGCAGTATAAGGAAGGGATCCCCAATATTGCGGTAGACCTTGTGCTAATTGCTCTGCACTGGCTTCATCTATACCTGCGCCGGTTAGTTTTTTTGCTATGGCAGAACCTTCTTCAAAATTTCTACTATGCCCGCCTCCAAAAGCATTTGGGAGCAACAAGGTTAACGACTCACGTTTTCCCAAGCTGTACTCAAACGCATAGCTCGTATCTAGTCCGGTGGTTTTAGTTGTATTTACTTTACCATCTGTAATCAAAACATCTTTGCCCCCTCTCATTGTATATCGACTATATTCTGCAGAGGTCCAAAGGATCAACGCATTACCTCCAATCGAAAGTATTGCAGCAAAAATTGTAATAGCCGCTGCAATTCCCAAGTGTTTCCATTGCCGCGATTGTATCCAGTGGATAGTGTATGCCACTGTAATTATTACAGCAATCAGTAGAAAATAATAAGTTATCTGCAAGTGATTTGCGGCAATAAGTAAATAAGCCCCAAGCGTAGTCAGGGAAAGTCCCAGCCAATAGGTTCGGTTGTAAACTAATAACAAGCCCGCTAATAGTAATGGCATACAAGCAGTCGCGATCATTTGCGTATCATGGCCTGCCGCAATAATGACGGGATTATACGTCGAATAAGAATATCCAATCGCAACAAGTGCACCTACTAATGGCGTGCTTCCCATAGTAAGAGCTAATATGTAAAAGAAAATACAGGCCAAGAAAAAGAAGTTCATGGGTTTAGGCAGTCCCAATGAGAATACGTTGATTAAGTTGGGAAGTATAGACTTACCCTCCATTGCAATTTGGTAATTGGGCATTCCTCCAAATAAATTGGCATTCCAAAGTGGAAAGTGGCCTTTCGCTTCTTTGTATTCAAATGCACTTTGGGCCATCCCTTTCCAGCTGACGTTATCGTGCTGGTTCAATTGATTTCCTTCCAAAGCAGGTCTGCAAAAAAGGGCTGCGGCTAGTAGAAAAATGGCAATGACTCCCAAATGGGGTAGTGATTGTTTGAAAAGCTTATTGAACATCTAAAAATGTTTGGAGCCAAATTAATACTATTTTCATGGAATCTTAAAAAAGGAGCATGATCCATACTATTCTGCGGGATAAAAGTACTCGCCTGTTTCTGATTTTATCAGGTTTCTTCATCGCCAATGCACTGATTGCTGAGATTATCGGAGTTAAAATTTTCTCCTTGGAAAAGTCACTTGGATTTTCGCCCCTGCAGCTACAACTGCTAGGTAACACGCTTTCCTTTAATCTAACAGCGGGTGTTTTACTGTGGCCTGTTGTTTTTATTCTAACAGACCTCATCAACGAATACTATGGGCAAAAGGGTGTCCGTTTTTTATCGTGGCTTACGGCCGGATTGATTGCGTTTGCTTTTTTGTTATTCACTGGCGCTATTTGGCTTGAGCCTGCTGATTTTTTTGTAACCAGTAAGCAGGGGAGTGGGGTGCCCAACATGCAGGTTGCCTATAAGAGTATTTTAGGCCAGGGAGGTTTTATTATTATTGGTTCTTTAACTGCTTTTTTAATTGGTCAGCTGGTTGATGTGGTAGTTTTTCATCAAATTAAAAAGGTGACGGGTGAAAAATATATATGGCTTCGTGCCACAGGCTCAACCTTGATTTCTCAGTTCATTGATAGCTTTGTAGTGTTGTTTGTTGCATTTTACATTGGTACTCGAGTCAACCAACAAGGAAATGATTTTGTATGGCCTTTTCAACTTTTTATTGCTGTTGGGCTTGTTAATTACTTGTATAAGTTTGTTGTAGCTATTGCAATGACACCTGTTATTTATGGGGTGCATTATCTGATTGAACAGTATCTCGGTCATGAAAAAGCTGCCGAAATGAAAAATGCAGCTATGAAGGACTAACTTTTTTCTTTTAAAAGCTGTGCGACGATTTTATCAATGGGAAGACTAAGATCATTGGGTGAAAATAGATCCCACGCGATTCGTCGAAAAGTTTCAGTTTGCTGTGTTTGTTCGTATAACGCTAATTCAGTCTGGTTAAATTCAAAAGGTTTTTTTTCAAAAGGAATCAAAATAGGTTCCAGCGCGATTACCGAGTAATATATAGATACTATCTGGTGAGAAGGATTAAAAGCTGAGCGCTGAAAATAATCAGTAGTATAGATGTGCTCATTGACTTGCACACTTAGATTCATCTCTTCTTTAAATTCTCGAACCAAGCAATCGCGAGTTCCTTCGCCAAATTCCAATCCCCCGCCTGGAAACTTCGTGAAAAGACTGCCTCTTATTTTTTCATCGCTAACAATGACATGGTTTTGCTCATCTTTCAAAATGCCGTAGACCCGAATTGTGAATGCACTCATTTCCTGAATATTTCAAGATCCAGTTTGGCTTCAAAAACCTTCTTTGCAGGACCACATAGCCAAATATTTTGAAATTGCTGATCACCTACTCTGTCATATTCGATTTGAAGTATACCTCCTTTAGTCTTAACATGCACATCATTAAAACCATTCTCATTATGATAACAGATGAGTGCCGCAGCAGTTGCACCTGTTCCACAGGAGAGGGTTTCATTTTCAACGCCCCTCTCATAGGTACGAATTTGTACCACTTGCTCATCTTTTTCTAATTCAATAAAATTGACATTAATGCCTTGAGCCGCAAACTCTTTGCTAAAACGGATTGCTCTGCCCTTGGTTACCATATCCTCTTGCTGTAGGTCACGTACAAAACGAATTAAATGTGGAGAGCCGGTGTTTACTATAAAATCTTCTTTATGTTTTCTTATTTCATGTACATCTTTCATTTTTAGTGCAATAATTCCATTTGTGCGGATAATTGATTCATGTGGTCCGTCCGCTGCACTAAAGTGATAGATTTCTTTTTTTATTCCTGCATGTAGGGCAAATAGGGTGATGCATCTTCCACCATTCCCACACATGCTTCCTTCTTTGCCATCTGCATTATAATACTTCATTTCAAAGTCATATCCTTCTTTTTCTTGTAGTAGCATTAGGCCATCTGCGCCAATGCCAAAGTGACGATCACAAAGTTGATGGATGGTTTCAGTTGAAAGGCCATTTAGTTCGCCCTTTCGATTGTCTGCAATGATGAAATCATTGCCTGTCCCTTGGTATTTATGAAAAAGTGTTGTCATTAAATAGATTCAGAGAAGGTGGTTAAAAAAAGCTGAATCAAACGATCAATCTGCGCAGCGGCATTTTTGCTGAATTCTTGTACTACACGATTTGCTACAATTACATTTAGTGCAAGACAGTGGTGTCCCATTAATCGACCTAGTCCGTATATGGCAGCTGTTTCCATTTCAAAATTAGAAATACGGTGCGCTCCAAATCGAAAACTGGTTAGTCGATTAACGAGGTCCGGATTTTGTAGGCCAAGCCGCAATACTCTTCCTTGGGGGCCATAAAAACCTGGACAGGTGACCGTAATGCCTTGGTGAAAAGGGTTCACAAAATGTTTTAATAAACTCGGTGCAGCACTGCTTATATAGGGAAGTCCCGTTTGATTTTGTATTTGTGTTTGCGTTAAGAATGACTGAATAAGCAGTGATTCTTCTTCGTTTTGTTGTAATCTGTAAAAATGCAAAAGGTTGTCAATGCCCAAACCATGAGTAGAAGCCACAAAACTATCAACAGGAATATCTGCTTGAAGTGAACCTGAAGTGCCTAGTCTGATAATGTTTAAAGATTGAAGCTGTTGCTTGGGTTGACGTGTTTGCAGATCAATATTTGCCAGGGCATCCAATTCGTTTAAAACAATGTCGATATTATCTGGACCAATCCCAGAGGAAAGGACAGAGATTCTCTTATTTCCAATCCATCCGGTGTGAGTAATGAATTCGCGATGTTGTCTGCTCACTTCAATTGTATCAAAGTACTTGCTGACTTCCTTAACTCGACCAGGGTCTCCCACGGTCACTAAGGTTGATGCGATTTCTTCTGGTCGTAGATCAAGGTGGTATACTGCACCCCTGTCATTCAGAATAAGCTCAGATGAGGCGATTGGATTCATAAGGTTTCAAAAATACTGCTTATTTTCGCAGTCCCTTTATTGGGTCCTGTGGCCGAGTGGCTAGGCTGAGCTCTGCAAAAGCTCCTACAGCGGTTCGAATCCGCTCGGGACCTCCAAAAACCCCGCACAAGCGGGGTTTCTTGTTTAAGTGGAGCTTATTGTCTCTTAAATTTGTAGCCGGATGTCAGCGAAAGAAGAAAAGGAGTTTTTGCAATATTGGGAGCAAAACCGAGTGACCAAAAAAAAATGGATTCGCCACTTATCTGTTGGCTTACCCCTGGGGGTTACGTTGGTATTGACCAGTTTTGTAAATCTATTTTCAGGATGGTATGGTAGAGCGCAAATGGTCTTTTCTAGGGAGAGTACTTCTTTAGTGCTTGTACTTCTTGTAGCAGCAATTTCAATCGTACTTTTCGTCATCATTTTTTCTGCTCGTCACCGGTGGGAAATGAATGAGCAACGCTACCAGGAATTAAAACAAAAAGAATAGTTCTTATCATAAATAAAAAAGTATGCAAAAATTAGTTGTTATTAGTTTTCTTTTTTTGAGTATGGTTTTAGGGATCAGTTGCAACAAGGATACAAGCTGTACGCCAAAAACAGTAGCTAGTGAGGTTGCGACCATGCAGAGTTTTGCCACTACAAACGGGCTGACTGTACAAACACATTCTAGTGGGTTACTTTATCAGATTGTAAATCCGGGAAGTGGGTTGACGCCAACATTAACCTCTCGTGTTTCGGTACGTTACACCGGAAAATTAATGAATGGTACCATTTTTGATTCTAATAATGGGGTGCCTGTGCAGTTTTTGTTGAACCAGGTTATTGCAGGATGGCAGTTAGGCTTGCCGCTCATCAAAAAAGGAGGCACTATTCGTTTAATCATTCCGTCCTCACTGGCCTATGGCTGCAATGCTACTGGACCTATCCCAGGCGACTCAGTCCTTTATTTTGAAATTGAGCTCGTTGATGTTTTATAAATGAAGTTTTAATGAGTAGCGAAGCAATTTCTGTCTTTGATATTTTTAAAATTGGAATTGGTCCTTCCAGCTCTCATACGTTAGGCCCTTGGAAGGCTGCCTTACGTCTGTTGCAAGAACTTAGAGACAATGATCAATTACAAAGTGTTAATTCGGTTCGTGTTTTGTTATATGGCTCGTTAGCAAAAACAGGTAAAGGTCACGGTACTGATATTGCAATTCAGCTGGGGCTTTGTGGAGAAGATCCAGTAACAATACCTACTGAACAGATAGGAAATAAATTGGTTGCTATTGCACAACAGCAACGAATTTTATTGTCAGGAACTCATGAAGTTGTTTTCAATCCGGCGGAGGATATAGAGTTTCTAATCACAGAAACGTTGCCTTTTCATTCAAATGCGCTTAGTTTTTTGATTACGCTTTCAAATGGCACCACTTTTTCACAAACTTATTACTCGGTAGGTGGAGGGTTCGTTGTTAAGGAGGGTGAAGAAAATGCGAAAAATGATAGCGTTGATTTTTCTTTTCCTTTTTCCACTGCGCAGGAGTTGCAGCAATGGTGTCTTAAAACAGGGCTTTCTATTCCAGAGATCATGATGGAAAATGAAGTGGGTTGGAGACCCGAGAATGAATCATTTGAGAAAATCATGGCTATCTGGGCAACAATGCATAATTGTATTTATAAAGGTTGTCATACACAGGGTATCTTGCCAGGTGGATTAGAGGTGGTTCGAAGGGCTGCAGAACTCAATAAGAAATATTTGAAAGGTAAAACCTATGCTAATGCTAACGAGTGGGCACAATTGATTGCACAGGGTGGAAATGACTTTAAGTATATTTTAGATTGGGTTAGCTGTTTTGCGTTAGCAGTGAATGAAGAAAATGCATCGTTTGGTAGAGTAGTGACCGCACCTACCAATGGAGCAGCTGGTGTTGTGCCTGCTGTTTTGCAATACTGTCTAATTTTTGGGGATCATAAAGAGGATGACAAGAAAATAAGTTCATTCTTATTGACCGCTGCTGCCATCGGTATCATTTTTAAAAAAGGAGCAACCTTGTCTGCCGCAATGGGAGGATGTCAAGCAGAAATTGGTGTCTCAGCTGCTATGGCTGCAGCGGGACTTACCGAAGTAATGGGAGGAACCCAACGACAAGTTTTAATGGCGGCTGAAATTGCTATGGAGCATCATTTGGGATTAACCTGTGACCCCATTGGAGGCCTGGTCCAGGTACCTTGTATTGAAAGAAATACAATGGGAGCTATCAAAGCGATTACTGCCTCTCAATTGGCGTTGCAGAGTACGCCTGATTTAGCGAAAGTTTCATTGGATGCAGTAATCAAAACGATGTGGGAGACTGCTCAGGATATGAATCACAAATACAAAGAAACAGCTGATGGGGGTTTAGCTGTTAATGTGCCACTGAGTCTTCCTGAGTGCTAAAATCGTTTATTACATTATAAAGCGTATCTCGCTCTACTGGTGATTTTCCAGCTTGACGAATCAGTTGCACCAGTTGTTCTGTTGTTAAAGTTGGATTTTGCTCCTCTGAACCAGCCATGCTGTAGATTTTTGTAGAGTCATCAATCGTGCCATCAATATCATCTACGCCAAAGCTCAATGCTAGTTGTGCATTTTGTCTTCCTAACATGGGCCAATATGCTTTCAGATGAGGAAAGTTATCCATGTAAATTCTGGCAATCGCATAAAGTCGCATATCCTCTATCAAAGTTGTTTCAGCAACAGTATGCATATCATTGTCTTTGTTTCTGAATTTTAGAGGAATGAAAGTATTAAAACCTCCTGTCTGATCTTGCAAATCGCGCAACCTGCGCATATGGTCAATTCGGTGCTCATATTTTTCAATATGCCCGTATAACATTGTAGCATTAGAAGGAATTCCTAACTCGTGGGCAGTTTTATGAATTGTTAGCCAACCGGCCGCATCCACCTTGTCTGCACAAATTTGTTCTCTAATTTCTGGATGAAAAATCTCAGCACCACCACCTGGAATTGAATTTAGTCCTGCATCAATTAACTCCTGCAGTCCTTCTTTTACAGACACATTTGCTTTGCGAAACATGTAGTCATATTCAACTGCAGTAAATGCTTTGATGTGTAATTCCGGGCGATGTGCTTTAATTGCGGCAAGAAGTTCTCTGAAAAATTTCAAATTCATTTTTGGGTGTACACCTCCAACTATATGCACTTCAGTTACTGGGATGCCATCATACCGCTTGACAAGATGTAACATCTGCTCAATACTCAATTCCCAACCTTCTTCACGGTTCGCATATAATCTGCTGTAAGAACAAAATTGGCAACTAAAAACGCAAACGTTAGTAGGCTCGATATGAAAATTTCTATTGAAAAAAACCTTATCACCATGAAGTCGTTCTTTGATCTGATTCGCTAAACTTCCCACGAATCCAATACTGCCTTTTTCAAATAAAAGCAAACAGTCTTGATCGGTGATTCTGTCTCCGTTCTCTACTTTTTGAGCAATACTTTTGAGTTCTGGGGAAAGGGTGTGATTCATACTAAAACATTAAGCACAATGACCTTTGCAAAGGTATTAATTCCTTAACTTCCCCATCCAATAACCTAAAGAAACAACCGTATGAGCACAAGAGCGCGGCTTACCATTCTAAGCTTCATGGAATTTTTTATTTGGGGTTCCTGGCTAATTACAATCGGAGCCTATTGGTTTCAGAATCGACAGTGGAGTGGGGCAGAGTTCGGCGCCATTTTTTCAACCATGGGTCTTTCAGCAATATTTATGCCGGCCATAACCGGAGTAATAGCAGATCGGTTTATCAATGCAGAGCGGCTGCTTGGAATTTGTCATTTACTCGGGGCTGCTGTTTTACTTTTTTTACCTGAGGTAAATGATCCAAGCACATTTTTTTGGGTCATTTTACTCTATATGCTTTTTTACATGCCCACCATTTCGTTAGCCAATACTGTTTCATATACTGTTTTAGTGGGTGCTGGTAAAAGTATCGTAACAGATTTTCCACCCATACGGGTTTGGGGAACAATTGGTTTTATTGTTGCCATGTGGATAGTGAGTTTACTAAAAATTGAAACCTCTGCTCTACAGTTTTATGTTGCAGCGGCTGCCTCTGTAGGTCTAGGGGTGTATGCTTTTACCTTACCTGCTTGCCCACCGCGCGCGGAAGTAAAGAAATCTGATTCTTTTGTCTCCCTTTTTGGACTACAGGCATTCTCATTGTTCAAAGATGTTAAGATGGCACTATTTTTCATTTTTGCGATGCTGTTAGGGGCAGCACTGCAATTGACCAATGCGTATGGAGATACATTTTTGCACGACTTTGATAAAATAGAGACGTATCAACAAAGCATTGCTGTCCAATATCCGGCTATTATCATGTCTATATCACAGATGTCAGAAACATTATTTATTCTCGCAATTCCCTTTTTCTTAAAACGATTTGGTATAAAAAGAGTGATGTTGATTAGTATGATTGCTTGGGTTTTTCGATTTGGGTTGTTTGCATACGGAAATCCCGGAGAGGGTCTATGGATGATTGTCCTTTCGTGTATCGTTTACGGAATGGCGTTTGACTTTTTTAATATTTCAGGATCCTTGTTTGTCGACACGCAAGTAAAAGAATCGATCAGAGCCTCTGCTCAGGGAATATTTATGATGATGAGTAATGGGTTTGGTGCCTGGCTAGGAAGTACCATAAGCGGTCTAGTCATTCAAAATTATTTTACTAATCCTGATCAGTCAATGAACTGGAAGGAAATTTGGCTATCATTTGCGGGATATTCCTTAGTGGTAGCTCTTTTGTTCGCTGTGTTGTTTAGACATCGCCATGAACCTACTGCAAAAGCCAGCTAATTCATATCGAAACGAAAAAAGCCGCTCTTCTAATGGGAGCGGCTTTTTTATAGGGATGATTTTAGCTTTAAGCGTGAGATTCAATTTTGCGAACAAAATTTGCCTTTGGTTGCGCACCTACTAATTTATCAACTACTTGGCCGTTCTTGATGAAAAGAATAGCAGGGATGGAAGTGATTCCATAGTTCATCGATACTTCAGGGTTATGGTCTACATTGAGCTTGCCGATATTTACTTTTCCCTCATATTCTTTTGCTAGCTCTTCGATAACTGGTCCTATCGCTCGGCATGGACCACACCATTCTGCCCAAAAGTCCACAACAGTTAATTTATCAGAATCTAATACGTCTGATTTGAAGTTTGCGTCGGTAAATTCTTTAGCCATTATTTATTGTTTAAAAAGTGAAGGGCAAATTTAAGTCCACATCTTTGGAAGTAGACCTATTGGCATTCATTGTGTAAAAGTTGTCAGCTTAAGCAGTTTGAACGGAGACGTGTAGGGTAGGGTTGTCTTCAAGATATTTCACTAGTTCTGGATTCAACTCAATACCCTGATTTGATGATATAAGGTTGGTTATTAATTTATTACGTTCATCAATTAAAGTAAATTTAAATGTAGTTTTTCCGGGATTCCGTTTGAAGTTTTTTTCAAAAAACTGAATCATTTCCTCATTTAGCGCTTTGGGTTCTGCTTCGATCAAAATGGACCTTGTCAAATTGGCTATCATAGTTTCTGCCAGCGTCACACCCATTAGCTTAAACTCATACTCATCTCTGTTATAGCGTTGTTTCAAATAGCCATTGATCAAGACACTGCTGCCTGGTTGAAGGAGTGCAGAGAGCTTTAAATAATCATCACTGAATAACGGGAATTCCATTTTTCCGGTGTAATCCTCAATAATGAAGTTTCCGTATTTGTTCCCACTCTTTGCAATACGGTGTTGTGCATCAGCAACCAACCCTACAATTCGAAAGGGTCTACCTGGATTAGTCTGTTGGCGAATGGAGTCTTTAAACTCGTTAAAGTCATGTATGGAGGTAACGCCGTAGTGGCGAATCTCGAATTTGTAATTATCTAAGGGGTGTCCGCTCAGATAAATACCCGTCACTTCTTTTTCATGTTCAAGCTGAATGAGCAGTGGCCAAGGTGTTACGTCTAGCATTCGGGGGGGCGGTATCTCCATGGTTATCGGCAACTCACCAAATAGTGTATTTGCTGCAGAAGCTTGTTGCTGCCCCATAACTTGTCCATATCGGATGATCTTTTCCAACCCTGTTACATCTTCTCCCTCTGCCACCGTGAAATACTGTGCACGGTGCAATTGTGGAAAGCAGTCAAAGCTTCCTGCATAGGCAAGACTCTCTAATGTCTTTTTATTGACCGATCGTTGATTGATTCTTTTTACAAAATCAAAGATGTCTTTGTACGGTCCTTTTTTATTTCGTTCTTCTATAATATTTTCAACGGCAGCCTCACCAACACCCTTCAGTCCTCCCAAGCCAAATCGAATTTCTCCTTTTTTATTAACTGCAAAACCTTTGAGCGATTCGTTTATATCGGGTCCAAGAACTTTAATACCCATCCGCTGGCATTCTTCCATAAAAAAAGTAATCTTCTCAATACTGCCCGCATTATTGAGCACCGCTGACATATACTCGGCAGGGTAATGCGCTTTTAAATAAGCGGTTTGATAGGCTACATAGGCATAGCAGGTAGAGTGCGATTTATTAAATGCGTATTGGGCAAAAGCTTCCCAGTCAGTCCAAATTTTTTCTAGCCTTTCTTTTGGAAGCAGATTGGCGGTTGCCCCTTCCATGAACTGCTTTTTCATTTTATCAAGGGTCTCTCTGTTCTTTTTACCCATCGCTTTTCTAAGAACGTCAGCATCCCCCTTACTAAAGCCGGCAAGTTTTTGCGCTAACAGCATGACCTGCTCCTGATATACAGTAATACCATAGGTTTCTTCAAGGTACTCTTGCATTTCTGGAAGATCATAAGTGATGGCCTCTCTTCCATGTTTTCGGTCTATGTAGTTAGGTATATATGCAATGGGCCCAGGACGATAAAGGGCGTTCATCGCAATCAAATCTTCGAATTTATCTGGCTTTAGTTCTCGCAGATATTTCTGCATGCCCGGACTTTCAAATTGAAATGTTCCAATGGTGGAACCTTGCTGATAAAGTGAAAATGTTTTAGCGTCATCTAGTGGTATTAAATCGATGTCAATCTCTTTCCCATGTAACTGTTTGATCAGACTCAATGCATTTTTTATGATGGAGAGTGTCTTGAGCCCTAGAAAGTCCATCTTGATAATACCGGCACTTTCGATGTCAGTCCCTTCAATTTGTGTAACCCATAAGTTTGAATCTTTCGCAGTAGCAATTGGAATTAATTCTGTTAAATCAGTGGGCGCAATGATGATCCCGGCAGCGTGAATACCCGTGTTGCGTACAGAACCTTCTAGTCGTTCGGCCTCATGTAAAACTCTTCCTGCGGGTGTTTGTGCTTGTTTATAGAAGTCTCTTAATTTTTTGACGTTTTCAATTTCGTCATTGGATAACGCTTCTTTTTCCTCCAATGATTTTTCGCCATCTTTTTGTTTCAAAGGCGCGTGTAGGACTCTTCTGAGTTCTATTCCGGGTTTTTCTGGGACCAGCTTGGCTAACGCATTGGACTCGGGTAGAGGAAGATCCATCACTCGGGCCACATCTTTGATACTCATCTTTGCGGCCATGGTACCATAGGTGATGATTTGAGCCACCTGGTTTTTCCCATATTTCTCCACTACATAATCAATAACTTTTTGACGTCCTTCATCATCAAAATCAGTATCGATATCGGGCATTGATTTTCGGTCCGGATTGAGAAAGCGCTCAAAAAGCAGGTTGTATTTAATGGGATCTATGTTTGTTATTCCTATGCAATAAGCTACTACCGAACCCGCTGCAGAACCGCGGCCTGGTCCGATAAATACTCCTTTTTCTCTACCCGCACGAATAAAGTCACTTACAATTAAAAAATACCCCGCAAATCCCATCGTTTTGATAGTGAATAATTCGAATTCGATCCGCTCTCGAATTTCATCCGTTATTTCATTGTAACGAGCAGCTGCACCCTCGTAGGTTAAATGTTTAAGGTACTCCCACTGGTTATTCGATTCAGGAGATACTTTGTATTTTCCAACAGCCTCTTCTTTGGTGTGTATTTGAAATCTTTTTTCTACTGGAAAGTTAGGAAGTAGGATGTCTCTCGTTAGATTCAGGGCTTCGACTTTGTCTACAATTTCATTGGTATTGTCAATAGCTTCAGGTAAGTCTTCAAAAGTTTTTAACATCTCCTGCGTGGTCTTGAAAAAGAACTGGTCATTGGGAAATGCAAAACGTTTGTCTTTGACATTGATGTCATCATCTGCAAAATCACGAATAGCGGGTGTTGCAAGTTTTTCACCTGTGTTGATGCAGAGTAAAATGTCATGTGCGTTAAAGTCATCTTGCTCTACATAGTGGCTATCATTGCTTGCGATAATCTTGACTTTGTATTTACGGGCAAACTTTATGAGGGTTTCGTTCACCTTGTCTTGCTCTGCCATACTATGGCGCTGCAGTTCTACGTAAAAATTTTCCTGGAAAATATTTAACCACCACTTGAATTCATTCTCAGCCTCTTCTTCTCCTTTTCGTAAAATCGCTTGTGGGATGCTGGCACCCAAACAGCAAGTGGTTGCAATAAGTCCCTCATGATGTTTTTGAATCAATTCTTTATCAATTCGAGGGTATTTGCTATACATTCCCTCCAAGTAGCCAAGTGAGGTTAACTTAATAAGATTCTTGTAGCCTATTTCATTTTTAGCTAACAATATTTGGTGAACTCTTCGGTCGCGTTGTTCTTTGGTGAATGTTTTTTGATGTCGGTTTTCTGTGACATAAAATTCACAGCCTACTACGGGCTTTACTTTTAACTTTCCATTTTCATCTTTGTTTTTATAAGCCTCTGCTACAAATTCAAAAACACCAAACATATTGCCGTGATCGCTAATCGCTAAGGCTGGCATCTGGTCTTTGATGGCCTTGGAATAGAGTTTTGGAATAGCTGCAGCACCATCTAACAAAGAATACTGCGTATGTACATGCAAATGTGAAAACTTCATAGCGGACAGGAAAAGTAGGCAAATTAACTACCTTTGCAAAATCTACATCGTTCAAATCTTGCTTGATTTTTCCCCATGAGGATTGTATTTGTATTATTCATTTGTTTCTATTTGGCCAGTTGCACTTTTGTTCGAAAAGTGGCCTCGAAAACTTCTTTTTTGAAGCGATCAATCCAGTCTGTCTCCCAAAAGCAAATCGATCAGACGTCCGCGAAGCCTGTTCAAGCCAATAATTATTTAGATCCTATTTATCCTGTACAAAATCTACCTGTACTTAAAAATGAAAATGTAGCTGAAAGTCGCTCTTTCAAAGCATCGAGTCCTGTTAGTGCACCCTCAATTTTATCAAGAAGCGGGCTTCAAACTCATCAGGTGGATCCTGTTTTGTTTCCAATGACACCTCCTTCTTCGTTACAATTTAAATACGCTCAAATTTTAGGCCAGGATATAGCACAGTTGCCCGATTCGCTTTTGCTGCAACAAATCGATCCATGGCTGGGGGTGCGCTATAGAAATGGGGGTAATACAGCTGCCGGAATTGATTGTTCCGCTTTTACTGCTACTATTTTATTGTCTTATCGAGGTATACAGCTTCCTAGAACTTCTCGCGAACAATTTCGTTTTTGTGAACAAGTGAATAAAAGTGATTTGCAAGTTGGCGATTTACTTTTTTTTAGAACTAGGGGCCGCTCCATTTCTCACGTAGGTATTTATCTAGGGAATGATAAATTTGTACACGCTTCTTCTAGTAACGGGGTAATGGTTAGTGATCGTAAGGAGTCTTATTTTTCTGCTCGGTATGTTGGTGCGGGACGTATTCCGCAGTCTTCTGTAACTACAGAGTAGATTACTTCCCCTTTATTTTTTTTCGGATTGTTTCAAGCACTGGCTGAAGATCTGGGGTTAACTTAAAAATCCAAGTAGTAGCTGTAAATCCAACCAGATAAGTTATACTCCTGGTTATGAGTCCGGTCCATCCTTCCTGCCCTTTAAATGCCCAATAGCACCCCAGCGTGATAAGCACAGCAGTAATAATAATTTTTAATGTGGTAAAACTAAAGGGCTGAAGCTTGAATTTCCAGTGTAAATACCAAATTCTACAAGCATTATAGATTGAAATTGAAATCAGTTGGGCGAGTGCTGTCCCTGTAATTCCCATTTGTTTTGTAAGCATATAGCTTAGTGGAAGCATGCACGTAAGTAAAACAATGCCGCTATAAAATTCAAAACGCCATCCTGGTGAGGTGATAATCAGTTGTGAATTAACACCAGTTCCCAAATCAATCATTCTTGCTAATCCTAATAATAAAAAAACAGGTAAGCCGGTCAAGAAAACTGGTTTAAGATCCAGCGTAAGTATGGCATTTTCGTAATTGATGATGAAGAGACCAAACAGTGCTGAAGAAAAAAGAAGCAAGTTTACAGCTGATCGTTGATAAATCTTGTTGAGTGTAATTCGGTCTTTTTCTTTCCAAGCGCGAGACAAGGGCTCCATGGCTGCAGCAATCACTCCTCGCTGAGGAGCCTGAAGCATGGAAGCAATATTTTGTGCCAATGAATAAACGGCCAATTGTGCTAGTGCGTTTTCAAGTACGGAAGGAATTAAGATCGAATCAAATACCTGTGCAATTACAAAAATGAGTGTTCCAATGTAAGTGAAGCTAGTGTAGTGAAAAATTGGTTTTTTTAGTCGTTTTGTTAATGAACTAAAATGAAAAGCAATGGGCAGCTTTTTTTTGTAATAAAGTATACCCATCAATACCAGCGCAATAAAAGGGTAGCTGAACGCAAATAAATAAATGAAACGATCAAAAGAGATAGAACCCTTTGTGATAAACAAGAGAATAAGGATGAGAATATAAAGTCGCCAAATGCCTTCTTTCAAAAGGTTGCTTTTCACCGAAAGCTGCTGTTGCCAACTCCACGATTCTAGTATGTTGAAAAGTAAAAGTCCGGCTGCAAGTGGAAAGACCCAATTAAAGTAATGGATCAGTAAAGGAGAGTTTGTTCCATATTTCCGAATGATTAGCGGCTCAAAAAGCTGTCCTCCGATCAAAAATAAAATAAGTCCAATTGCGCCAAGTGTTAGTGCAATAGTTAATTGATCATTCCCAGAAGATCGAAAGCGGTCCTTGTAATAAGGGAAGAATTTATAAATAAAGTAGGGAGCTCCCATATTGCCTACTGCGGCTAGCAATAGAGCTATTGCAATGAACACATTGTAAAGCCCAAACTCTTCCTCTGAAAAAAACCCCTTACGTGTGAAGAGATATGTATTTAGCAGACCAATAAAGAAACCGCCATAGATTACTAAGGTGGAGTAAATGCTCTGTTTTCTGATACTACTCATGGCGGGTCGTCAAAGACTTGAAGAAGCCTCTTTCTTTGTAAAATAAAAGTTATCGCTGATATTCTTGATGCTTATGCCCTCCGAAATATTAAATTCTTGCCATGCCGTAGTGATGGTAATGTTCTGTGTTTGTTTTCCATCTATTCGGATGGGCATAGAAAGTTGTTCATTGCAGTTTGTTAGCCGAAGCTTTAGTTTATTATTAGTTTGCGCATATTCTAAAATGGGTATTTTATTAGTTCTTAAATATTGATCGAATAAAGGTTGAAGAGGTAGCCCTGTTTTTTGTATAAAATAAGCCTCTACATCTTTTGAGTCAATTGTTTGGTGATAGAAGTCTTTGTTGAGCCCCTTTAAAATCCCTCTAAATAGGCTATCGTTATTGATAGTCTCTCTTAGGTGATGCAGAAATCCTGCTCCCTTATTATACATGTCGCCACTTCCTTCATCATTGACGCCATATTGACCAATAATGGGCCTATCGTTTCGGATTCTAGTTCTTACACCTCTGCAATAAGCATCGGCTCCCTCACGTCCGTAATGATATTCAATAAAGAGCACTTCAGAGTACATTGTGAATCCTTCATGTACCCACATATCTGCAATGTCTTTTGTAGTGATATTATTTGCAAACCACTCATGACCACTCTCATGAATAATTATGTAGTCCCAATCTTTCCCCCAACCCGTACCAGATAAATCGCGTCCTCGATATCCATTTGCAAAACCATTTCCATAGGCAATTGCACTTTGGTGTTCCATGCCAAGATGAGGAGACTCCACTAATTTGTAACCATCTTCCTGAAAGGGGTAGGGGCCAAACCAATATTCAAAAGCAGCTAACATTCTTGGCGTATCGCGGTTGAACTGAGGAGTTGCTTTCTCAAGGTTATAATCTAGAACCCAATAAGAGAGCTCTAAGTTGTTTCCAGCTATACTAGAATAGTTGTCTTTCCAATTAACATACTTACCGATATAGGGTACGATATTATAATTGTTGATGGGATTTATGACCTTCCATTCATATACACTTTCATTGTTTTTTCTCTTTGTTACTGACTGTAATCTTCCATTAGCGATGGCAACCAAGGAGTCTGGAACAATCATGCGAATGGTTGCTCCTTTATCTGGCTCATCGCTTTGATGGTCTTTGCAGGGGTACCAAACACTCGCTCCCAATCCTTGACAGGCTACAGTCATCCAGGGTCTTCCCATTTTATCAGTTGCAAAAATCCATCCGCCGTCCCAGGGGGCATTTTTTGCAATCCGTGGATTACCGCTATAATAAATCAAAACAGAGTCGGTTAAAAGTAATCCCTTTGAAATGCGTACTCTTGAATTATTTTTTGTTAAGCTTAATAGCCAGCTATTCATTCCTCTTTTGCTAAAGCTGATCTTTCTTTTCTGAAAAAAGACACTATCAATTTGCATGGGCGATTGCAGGTCAATCTGCATCTGTTCAGGATTCTCCCCTGGTTTATAAGAGAATTGAATTGTGTTTGACCCTTTGATTGTTTTTGTTACATAGTTGGGTTGCACAACAATGGTGTAGTGTTGAACATCCCACCAGCTACGCTCCTGGTTGAGAGTTCCTCGTAGAGAATCATCGGAGGAGAATTTTGTGGACTGTGCTTCGGCTGTATTACAATGACTAATTACTCCAAATAAAAAAGCTGCAAAAAATAGGGCCGTTGGTTTAAGCATACAAAGGGGTGTGTATGCTAATATAAAACGAGAATATTTACTGACCTGCTTCTTTTTTTCGCTTATCTGCAAATACTTTCCTAAACTTTTCCAATTTGGGTTGAATTACAAATTGGCAATAGGGGTTTGAATCGCCATTTAGTTCAAAATACTGCTGATGGTAGTTCTCGGCGGGGTAAAAAACCGTGAAGGGGGTAATTTCTGTCACTATAGGATTGGGCCAGGCTCCACTCTGGTCAAGCGCCTTTTTATATTCGAGTGATTTATTTTTTTGTTCTTCCGAGTGATAAAAAATAGCACTTCTGTATTGTGTACCTATATCATTCCCTTGTCTGTTTAGTGTGGTCGGATCATGGGTCTTCCAAAATACTTCCAGTAACTCATCAAAGCTTATCAACGAGGGGTCGTAAACAACCTGTATGCATTCAGCATGTCCGGTTTCGCCACTACATACTTCTTTATAAGTTGGATTTTTAGTATGCCCGCCTGAGTAGCCAGAAACTGCACTTTTCACGCCTTTTAACTCTTCAAAGATGGCCTCTGTACACCAAAAACAACCATTTGCAAAAGTGGCTGTATCATATACAGCGGGTTGGTGGGTTTCGGTTGCGCTCATATTATTTTTTGTTTCGTTTAGAGTTTTTTTAGTGGTTTGTCCTTGGCAGCTTGTCAATAGGATAGTACAAAGAAGCAAGAAAGAAAAAAATCGGTTTGAGGTAAAGAGAATTCTCATCATATCATTTACAAAGATATCAAACAAAAATCGGCCCCTCAAGTTCATTCCGATCTGATCTCAGTTATTCTTAAATTCGCTAAAAATATTTTTATGCGGATTTACGTACCCATTCTCAGCGCCTTGTTTTTATTTTCTTTTACCCCAGACTTAATTCATGCACAGCAAAAAAATGATATAACCGATGAAATGGTTGCAAGACAGGCACGTCAAAATGAAGAATTATTATTTAAGCCCTCTAGGTTAGCTACCCCTGTAAGTGAGATGTTGGAACTTGTTAACCTTGGGTCACCTAGTTTTTCTGTTTCAAATTTGGCGGATGGTACCCTTTCAAGTTATCAGCATTCCACACGTATAACCTATTCGATACAGGTTATTAATGGTAAAGGGGAGTATAAGCTAGTTTTTTATGGTGCTAGTGAAAAAATACCCTATTCTGTTTTTACAGAAAATGGGATTACCACTATTTATATGCCCTTTTCTATGCATGATTACTTTAAGTCAAAAGTGGATCAGGCGTTAACGGCACGTAAAAAAGTCCAATTGAAGCTAAACCTTTCCACGTCTGGTCTTCGTGAAGCAGTGTGGGTTTTGTAAGAATAAAGTGGATTTGCTGTCACTTAGAAAAATAAATTTTTCACGGTCCATCAACGAAAAATGCCCCATCAAGGGGCATTTGTTTTTTGCGGAGAGAGAGGGATTCGAACCCCCGGACCTTTTACAGTCAACGGTTTTCAAGACCGCCGCAATCGACCGCTCTGCCATCTCTCCGGCGCGAATGTACGAGATGCTCTTTTTTTATCCAAATCGTTAGTGTTGATTAACTTCAACCGCTTATTTAGCATGAAAGAATTATCTGCTTTACTGCCGTACGCATGGAAATATCGCTTCTACCTTTTGGGAGGGCTCTTTTTTGTTTTTCTATCTAACTACTTTAATGTTTTAACTCCTCAACTCACCAGTTTTGTGATTGACCAAGTGCAGCGGGTACTGAATTTGCCCGGGTATGACAGGAGTAGTCCTACCCCTTCTTATAACTGGCTAATCAATGGTGTTACAAGTCTAATCATGCATTGGACAACAAGTTTAACTAGCCTTGTTGCACTATGTGGTGTTACTTTATTAGTGCTTGCCTTACTCAGAGGATTTTTTCTTTTTCTGATGCGACAGACTATAATTGTGATGAGTAGGCATATCGAATATGCACAGAAAAATGAGATCTATGCACAGTATCAAAAATTGGATGCAACATTTTTCAAATTGAATCGAACAGGTGATTTGATGAACAGGATTACGGAGGATGTCAGTCGTGTCCGCACTTTTACAGGGCCAGCAGTGATGTATGTTGCTAACCTCATTTCAATTATTGCACTCTGTGTGTTTTTTATGCTTCGAAGAGATCCGCTGTTAACAGTATATGTTCTTTTGCCCCTGCCTGTATTGGCTTTTTTAATCTACCATATCAATAACCGAATAAATCAAAAAAGTGAGCGAATACAAGAACTATTATCAGGGTTGACCACGCACGCACAGGAATCGTATGCTG
>Ga0214917_10000265_pt1 | contig 67205 bp, 57 predicted proteins | sample LL_1208_BB_MetaG_FD_177983 | JGI IMG/M metagenome (GOLD analysis project Ga0214917, IMG submission 177983) | Freshwater microbial communities from Lake Lanier, Atlanta, Georgia, United States - LL_1208_BB | ecosystem: Environmental > Aquatic > Freshwater > Lake | place: USA: Georgia | collected... | reverse complement strand
TACTGGTTCTAGTGGTTCAGCTAATACTGGTTCTAGTGGTTCAGCTAATACTGGTTCTAGTGGTTCAGCTAATACTGGTTCTAGTGGTTCAGCTAATACTGGTTCTAGTGGTTCAGCTAATACTGGTACTAGTTCAGGTTCAACTTAAAACTGATTCTTATAAAATATTTTAATATTAAATGCTGAAAAAAAAATCTAAATTTATTTAATATGAATTTAGATTTTTTCGAAAATAAATATTTTTTTGCTGTATTTGCTATTTTTGCATCACTCTATGCATTTCAAATCAGACCTCAATTACCTGACTTTTTAGTAAAATTATTCCAAAATTCTATTTTTAGAGTTTTAATTTTATTCTTAGTTTTAGTAAGAGGTTACAAAGACCCACAATTTTCTTTATTAGTAGCTGTAGCTTTCATTGTAATAATGGATGCTGTTAGACAACATGTATTCAAAGAAAGTTTCGCTGATGCTGCAATAGACGAAGCCTCCTGTGAAGCAAACCAACTTGTAAGAAATAAATTAGATGCATGTTACACTTCTATTACTAATATCAAAGCTACTGCTTGTAATGATGTACCCGAAGACAAAAAACTTGAATGCAATAATCAATATAAAACAAAAAAAGGAGCTATTTTAGATATGTTTAATGATAAAGATGCATCACAAGTTAAATGTGTAGCTAATGTTAAAGATTTTACTGTAAATACTGCAAACAAATCAGACCAAACATGCGATTCTTTAATTAAACCTCTCTATGAAAAAAATCCTGATTACATAAAAATGAGTATGTAATTGTTATATAAAAATCATGATTTTTTAAAAATATAAAAGTTATATGAATAATTTAACTTTGATATTTTATTCACTTTAAGTGCGTTAATTTAAAGAAAAGATAATTATATTATATTATAATATGTCCGATTCTGAAACATCTTCTGACGTAAATATAAATATGTATGATAATAAAGGTAAGATTAATAACACTAAATCCGAAACAAAGAAAAGTTCAGATACAGATTATTACATGAATTTATTAGCCAATGATAATAAGACTGTTCCTGAAAGAAATGAACCAAGTTCTGATTCAGAAATTCAACAAACTGATTCTAGTTCTTCTGCAAGCACAAGTTCTGTAAATAGTCGTTCATCTAGAAGATCAAATAGTAGTAGAAATAATAAAAATTCTGAACCTACGTATTCTGCATTTAATCAACCTAGTATGAATAGTTTTAATCAAAGACCTTCTTCTCCTAAACCTTCTTCATCTTCCAAACCTATGTCTATGCCTATGCCAAGTGTTTCATTAACACCTCAAGAAGTAAGAATGAAGAAAATAGAATTATTAAGAAAATTATCTGAAATCAAAGCAAAAGGTTTTAGTTTAACTAAAGATTATGATTTTAGTTCTTCTATTGAAGAAATGGAATATGAATATGAATTATTAAAGAGTTTTGTTGATAAAAGAAATGGTATTAAAATTTATAAAAACTTATTATTAAATGGTGTATCTGTTGTTGAATTTTTAAATGATAAATATGATCCTTTTGATTTCCATTTACAAGGTTGGGGTGAACATATGTCAGTTGAAGTTGATTCTTACGATGATGTATTAGAAGAATTATATGAAAAATATAAAGGAACTGGTAAAAATATGCCTCCAGAAATTAAATTACTTTTATTAATTGTAGCATCTGCAAGTGCTTTCCACTTTTCTAAAACACAATCTTCCTTACCTGGTCTAGATAAAGTTTTAACTAAAAATCCTGATTTAGTCAGCAGACTTATCAATCCGCAGAAACCTCAATCACAATTTATGAGTGAACAAGAAATGAATATTCAAAGACAACGCGCTCTACTTCAACAAAAAGAAAGAGAATTAAAAGCTAGAGAACAAAAAAATAGTGTTTCTTTTATGAATACACCCAATATGCCTGAACCTAGAAGAACAGTATCTGAACCGGTAGCTGCTAATCAAAGTAGCAATCAAATACCTTCCAATGGAGTCCCTGAAATAAGAGCACCATCTAATGTTCAAGATATTTTAGCTAGAATCAAACAAGCTCAAGCAGCAGCAGGACATACTGATACTCAAGATGAATCTAGCACAAATAACGACAGAATATTATCTGACGCAAATGTTTCAGAATCAAAAAGAGGTAGAAAACCAAAAGCACCTCCTGCTATTTCAATTAATACAAGATAAAAAATCTATTAATAAATAATTCTTTAAAAGTATATCAATATAATTTTAAAGAAGTCTTTACATTTTTATTATAATTAAGATGTCAGAAAATATTCCAATTATTAAAAACAAAAGGGGTAGAAAACCCAAAAATAAACTTCCGGATTTAAAAATACAAAATTCTCCTGTTAATTCAGATGAAGAACCTATTATTGCTCATTTACCAATTTCTCTAGAAGATGTGGTCAATACATCAAATCAAGATAATTCAGCTGATAATATATTTATTAAATCCGAATCAGATTTGAAACACAAAAAACAAGAAAAAGTAATCAAGTTTGATGAAAAGAATGAAGAAATTATGATTAATCAAATGAATAAAAAAATACAAGAAGCTGAAAAAATATTTATGCTAGGTAAAAATGTAAATAAAATAAATGTTCATAATATTAAATTTAAACCAGGTAATAAATGTTTTTGGTGCAAACATTCATTTACAACACAAGCTGTTGAATTACCTGAAGATTATTACAATGATACATTCTTTTGTAGTGGTCATTTTTGTTCTTGGAACTGTGCTAAAGCATATAACATTGATCTAAATGATACATCAACATGGAAACGTGAATCTTTATTAAATCTGTTATATTTTAAAACATATGGAAATTACAAAGAAATAGTATCTGCACCTTCCTGGTTAATGTTAGAAGATTTTGGTGGTATTATGAATATCGACACTTTCAGAAGTAGTTTTAATATAAATAATAAAGATTATTTACTTCTTCATCCTCCAATAATTACTCGTCAATTACAAATAGAAGAATCTTATAAAAAATATTCATCAAATAAAACTGATACTATTCAAGATAATGAATTAGTATTAAAAAGAAGTAAACCTATCGAGAATACTAGCCAAAATTTAGAAAAAACAATAGGATTAAAGAAAATTATAACATCAAAAAAGTAAAGTAAAAAAATTGAAATTTCGTGAACTCATTCTAATTTTTTTTTAAGTAAAAAAAATTGAAATTTCGTGAACTCATTCTAATTTTTTTTTAAGTAAAAAAAATTGATAATTATTTGTCTAATTGATAGATTAAAGTATGTATGTCCGGTCTAACTATTCCGTTTTATGATGTACTCAAGCCCTCGAATGACGAGGTCGTACTAGTTACTTTCACTGAGCACAAGAAAGATTACATTGACGGCAAGCTACAAGAATATCCTTGTAGTCTATTCCTCAATTATTCTGATGCTACAAAAAAGCGTAATGTTTCTAGTTGGCAAAAAATCGTTCCGCTTAACAAGCCAATGATTGCAAAGGTTGATGATGCCAACTACGCAGAAGATATCGTTCGGGTATCGCTTTCCTATATATATGACTCTGAGGAAAGCAAGCAAATGTATGATACTTTTTCAAAGAATAGTCTTCTAATTTCATTCTTCAAGAAGCTGTCACATTTTTCTGGAGTAGACATCAATGTTCTCTGGAAAGACATCATGTATAAGGTTGATGCAAATCGTCGCGACGAATATGAACCAGATGATATGCCAACACTTTACAATTACTGTGACGAGGAACGTGACTTTGTCCAAAGTGTGTTTGAAGAAACTGGTCATTCCGATGTTCTTGCAAAATTCTTTGAGGAACTAGATAATCGCAAGAAAGAGAAGCCCCAAAAGATTGTGTCACAGATTGAAATCATCTCAAATGGTGGTGTTCAAAACACAAAGGCACTAATTGAGAAAGCTCTCAAGACCATCGAATTTGAACACACAATGAAATATTCAACTGCGCCTACGTTTCTGTTTGAATCTAAATCAGTAGATTCTTCTGACGAAGACCATAAGAAACTAGTTGAATTCCTCACTCAAGAAGGTCAAAAGATGATGCCTAAATCTTTTGTGCGTTGTCAATCGACTGTTCGTGTTGAACTTTAAATATGTTCAAACTCAAAATTAATTTATTCTATTAAAAATTCTTAGGAATGCAGATAACCAACATAAAATAAAGATAAAGTTATTCAATCTATCTGCTTCAACACGATTTAGTTTTAAATTAAACATTTTATTTACTAAAGGTCTAAAAAATTCAGGACCGCCTTCAATTGGAGATTTTTGTTTCCAATGTCCTGTATTAAAATAATATTCTAATCTAGTTAAAATACATTGTCCATCTAAATCATTCCAATCGAGAAATATAAAAACAATTAATAATAAATAATATTTGATATATTCAACTGGTAATAAAATATGTCCTGTAAAAATAAATATCATCAATAAATAATGAATTAATCTAATGATATTAGCCATAATGTTCATTAAATTAATTTACAAATTATTTTCTATTATTTTTAATTCTATATTCATCATAAGTTTTGTATTCTTCTACAATTACTTTATCTGTGTCAATTTGATTTATAAAGTTACTAATCAGTTTAAAATTATAAATCTTGTAATTAAGAAATACTGGATCATCCCAAAAAGCATTTGCTTCATTTTCATACCAACTATTTTGATAATATGGTGTTCCTCCAGCACATTGTTCTTTGGTTCCTACATATGTGATTTGAACCATAGATTTATCGTATAGAATTAAACAGAAAGAAGGAAATAGATTATCTTCATTTAATTTTATAACTTTGGTTACAAAAATAGGGTCAATATTTATGTTTTCTGATTTTGCATAGCGAAAGTTTTTATAGTATGGTTTCCAATAATCAGCCTTAGGAATCTGAAGAGACATACTTATTTATTAAATACTAATAGGAAAAATGATTCAATTTTTATTATTAGTTTATAAATCAATAATTTTATATTCTTCATCTAATTTTTCTTTAATCATATCGCGATTATTGTATAACAATAATTTTACTTGTTTAATTTTTTTTATTTTTAATTCTGAATTATCAGCCCACATTTGTTCAATAAATTTATCCATCAATTCAGATAATTCTGGAGGTAAATTGTTTTTTTCATCTAATTCTAATGCAAATGTTTCAATATCAATCATTCTTTTATCGATTAATTTTTCTAACAATTCATTTTTATCAACAGCTTGAAATTGTTTACTGTTATTATTATATTCATAAGCTATATCATTTTGTAAATTAGTGATATAAACATTTTTAAATTGATTGTATCTGTTATCTGGGAGAATGTGGACTTTATTAATTAATTCATTCAAACTATTATATTTTTTATTTAGGATTGCTAATTTTTCTTTATCTGTTAAAATTTTATTCAAGTTTTCACTACCTAATGGTACTATATTTATAGTATTATTAATAGTTCCGTTGTTAATTAATTGTTTATTAATTTTTTGTAATGTTTTTGGATGAATTTTTAAAGCCTTTTGCAACATATCTTTCAAATCTCCTATTTCTTTTTTTAATTCTAAAACTTCATTATTATTTAAATTAGTTTTAATTTCAGTACATTTTTGTTCATGACGCCAACGATTTTGTTTATAATCAAATAATTTCCCACATTTTCTACAATCATAAGTTTTATCTTCCTTATTTTCGAGTGAATGATTACCATGATTACCTTTATGATTACCTGTATGATTACTTTCAGGGTTACCTATGATTACCTCTTCAATATGATTTTTCTTGACGTGATTCCATCGTGATTGGTAACTTTTGTATATTTTATTACAATGTTCGCATTTAAATTCCATTAAACCTATATTTAGTATATAAAAATATTAGATTTTATTTTCTTATATGTTTTTTTATAAGGTTTAAACTATGTTTAAACTAAACTTTTTCACGGGAGAGAGAGAGGAGTTTTTGTATAAAAGTTTTTTAAAAATGATTTTATAAATTAATAAAAATATTATTTTATAATTCCATTACTTTAGTATCAATCTTAATTAACGGTTCATTTTCCGGTTTAACTTTTTCTTTTTTAGTTTTTTTCGCTGGTTTACCATCAGTTTTTCCACTATCTTCTTTCTTTTCATCAGTTTTTTTGGCTTTCTTTTTATAAACTTTTTCACTAGGATCTGCTTTTACATTCATTTCAAAATAATATGCTCCTTGTAAAAATGCATCAGCTAAGTCATCCTTCTTTTTGTAAGAATTAAAATGATTTAGCCAATTAGGTAAATGTTTTAGTAAATCTTGAGCATATTTAACTGCTAAACTTTTGGTTAATTTATAAGCTTTGGATTCATCGGTAGTTTTATCAGTTGATTTTAATTTAACTATTTGTTGTGTTTCGCCATCGGAAGCAAGTTTAATTTTGTTTGAAGGTGACATAAATTTAACACGTTTTATATTTGATTTTGTTCTTTCTTTATCAATTATACCTCTAATCATGTAATAGTCATATAATAATGCTGAAATACTTTTCATTCTAGGATTTTTAAATGAAGGTTGGTTTTCAATTACTACTACATCAGCCTCCAAAAGATGTTTCTTACTTTCAAGAACATTAACTAATTTCATTCTAGTATCATCAAAATCTAAAGAACTTACAGTAGTCTTTTTTAAAGGCTTCATTTTCATATCAATGACCATATTATTATATAATTTCTTTGCGTGTGCTCCGCAAAATGTATTATTACTTTTATCTTTAATAGTGCAATTCTTATTACAATTAGTTTTATCATCTAAAGGATAACAACAGCCTCCTGTTATTTTTTTGTCTAAATCTAGATACATATTTATAAAAGGTAATGGTTTAGAGTTAACTTGTTTTGCATGTGTTTTACAATAATATTTTAAACCTCCATAACTTTGTTGAAGAGTAGCAACTTTATTACAGACTGAGCATTTTAATGCATCTCTGTCGGTCAAGTCAATAATGGACCAATCCAAAATATCCCATTTGTAAACTTTTTTATCGTTTTCTGTATACTCCTTTTTAGTAAAGAAGCAGTATGCCAAATGGATGATACCAACGTCGAAAGATAAAATCTTCTCCATTATTAACTTTTATAAAATTATTTATTTAAGACCAAACCTAATTAAAAAACTAGTCAAAATAAAAAATTGATGAAAATATGTATAATATTAAATCATAAGTATCTAATGACAGTTGGTAAATTAGAATTAATAATAGGCCCTATGTTTTCTGGAAAATCTACTGAATTAATTAGAGAAATTAGATTAGCTAAAATTATAAATAAAAAAGTTTTGGTAATTAAACCTCTGATTGATATTCGTTATGAATATAGCAAAATTGTATCACATTCTTTTGAGTCTGAAGAATGTAATACAGTTGATAAATTAAGCAAATTAGATGAACAAGTTATTCATTATGATTTAATTGTTATTGATGAAGGTCAATTCTTTCCTGACCTAAAAGAATCTGTAATTAAATGGGTTGAAGAATATCATAAAGATATTTTAGTAGGAGGTTTAGATGGAGATTTTAAAAGACAACCAATTGGTCAAATTTTAGATTTGATTCCTATTGCTGATAAATGTAAAAAAATATCTTCTCTTTGTAAATTATGCAACGATGGAACGAAAGCTATTTTTAGTCACCGAATGACTAAAAATAGCGAACAAGTTCAAATTGGTGGAGCTGAAAGTTATGTTCCCCTTTGTAGAAGACATTATACAATAATGAATGAACTTTATAATACGAATACCAAGTAAAAATTGAAACTATATTATTTTATTTAAATTGATATAGTATTAATGATGGAATATTTTCTGTTATCTAGATTAGCCACCAATAATTTTATTATTGATGCAATGGTACTTTTCGCACTTATCCCTTTCATACAATTCTTATCTAATTATGTTAAATCAGATTTTATGATATTAGTAAATAAATATCGTCGGTCAAAGTGGAATGTAATTACATTTTCTGGATGGGATAATTTACACAATGGTGTATTTTATTTCGACTATCCTTTTCCAATGACTGCAATCTGTTATATCATCAATCAAAAAAACTTATCATCAAATCTGAAATACATTAATCTTTTAAGAAATTCTTATTATTATGTAGATAGTTTACATAAACATGTTGATAAAGCAATTGATGTAAACTATCTGCTTGATGATAAAGAAAATATTAAAATTACCGACGACATTTATATTGATATTGTAACTTATCGTGTTTCTCAACAAAATATTAAAGATGGTAATTCATCAAATAATACAAATTGGCGGGTAGATTTATGTGTAAAATCAAAGACCAAATCAATTGAACACATTAAGGAATTTGTAAGTGATTGCATTAAACAGTTTAATAAATATGAAAGAAAGAAAAATTCAAACAAGATTTATCATTTTATCTATCAAGGATGGGATGAAAAAACAGATAAACCATCTTTCAGTCAATCCATTCTATCTAACTTGGATGATGAAAAAGAAAAGAACTATGAAACCTTTGATTCATTATTCAGTGAACACAAAAGTTCTATTATTAAAAGTATGGATAGATTAAAAGATTTGGAATATTACAAAAGAACTGGAATGAAACGTAAATTAGGATATCTATTCTATGGTCCTCCTGGTTGCGGTAAAACTTCTCATGTTGTTGCTATGGCAAATCACGATAATAGTCATATCATTGAAGTTCCAATGTCTCGTGTCAAGAAGAATAAAGAGATTGAAATTATAATTAATACAGAAATGATTAATAATATTTCAATTAATAAAAACAATTTAATTATTTTCTTTGATGAAATTGACCAAGCTGGTAAAGCACTAGCTAAACGTGAAGGTGAAAAGACTGAAGAAGAACGTCAAGAGAAAAAAGATGATGCTGAAACTAAACAACTAATGTTAATGAGTCTATTTGCCAATTCAAAAGGCGATAATAATGATATGTTCAAGAAAGAAGATGATGCATTAAACTTAGGTTGTGTATTATCTCGTCTTGATGGTATTGGAAATTACAATGGTCTCAAGATTATTGCAGCAACAAACTGTAAAGAAAAACTATCTCCTGCACTATATCGTCATGGTCGGTTAACTCCTGTATTCTTCGATTTTTGTAGGAAAGAAGATATTAAAAGTATGATTGAACATTTCTATCAAGTAACATTAAGTGAAAAAGATTATTCACTACTTCCTGATCGTACTCATCAGATTTCTCCAGCAGCTATTCGTAAGTATATGGAAGACTATGAAAATGATATGAAAGGATTAATCAAATTTCTTAATTCAAAAATTAAGTAATTTATTTATTTTCTTTAACTAATTTTCTAACACCTTTAATTATTCTTTTCTTTTTGGGGACATTAACACGCTGAACTGAATCATTTTTTATTGGTATATTAATTTGATGTTCGATGTAATCTAACATTACTAAATATTAGAAAATTTTTTGTTAAATATTTAATAAAATATAAAATCGGATAGCTAAAAAATTTGATTTAAAAAGACTTAAAGGAGTATTTCTTTAAATAATAAATGGCTAAAAAAACTAAAACTACTACTAAAGAAAATATTCCTCAGGAAAAACTTGACGAAAAAAGAGAATTAGTTGATATAAAGAAATTAGAGATTAATAATCTTCCTGAAGGAGTAAAGGTAGCAACAATGTGTTGTTCTTGTTTTTTAGGAACTAAATTAAAATTAGATAATATAGAAAAGTATTTGGAACTATCAGAAGAAGATATTTTAACAGTTAAAAGAAGTAAAGAAAATGTAAGAACCCTAATAGAATTAAAAAAGACTTCAAAACGTTCTGCACAAGTTAAAAAAGAAGGTGGTAATAACTTTTACAATTCTATTACATTAATTGTAAGAGTATCCGATGGTGCAACAAAAAAGATTAATGAAGAACCAAGAATTAATATTAAATTATTCAAAAATGGAAGTATTCAAATGTCTGGTTGTAAAAATATAGAAAATGTTAATATTGTTCTTCATAAAATTATAAACAAATTAAAAACTGTTAAAGGTAAATTAGAAAATGGTAGAATTGAAGAGATTACATACGTTGAAGAAGTAAATAAATTATCTATTAATAATTTTAAAATAGATATGATTTATTGTAATTATAAAATTGCAATGCAAGTAGATAGAGAAAAACTATATGATTTACTAAAGAAAAAGAAAGTAAAGTGTATTTACGAACCTTGCATTCGTGCTTGTGTAATTATTAAATTTACTCCAGGAGTAGATAATCCTGATAGTAAAGAAGTAAGTATTTTCATTTTCAAAAAAGGTAACATTATAATTACAGGAGCAAGATCAAGAAATCAAGTTGTAGAAGCTTACAACTATATTAATAATATTTTCATTACTCATTCTGATGAAATCATAAAAAAAAGCGATGAAGCAGAAGAAGAATTAATTATGAATTTATATAATGATGTTCTTAAAGATGCTGAAAAAGGATTAATAAATATTTAATGAAAAAGGATTAATAAATATTTAATTAGAATATAACAAAGTAATAAATTTATTGAATGTTATTTTTTCTTTTAATTGTATTGATTTATTAAGATGTAATGCATTTTGAATTTTATCATTTGAAATTTCATCAATAATAATTACTCCTTCTTTTAAAATATCTAATGAGTAAAACAAGTTTATAATTTTAGATATTTCATTATTTTTTAATTTAGTCAAATTACGATAATAATTTATATTATAGGTTCCTTTTTCATAAACATATTGATAAATATAATCTACTTTATCTTTGTGTGAATACAAAAAATGATTATCATGATTACTTAAATTACAATCTATAAGTTGTAATTTATCTAAATATACTTTTCTAATTTCATCTATAGATTTATTACAAGGTTCTAAATATTCTACTTTTAATGTATTAACAAACTGACAACATAGAAAGAACATACATTGATAAGATGTATTATTAAAAGTCCAAGAAGGATCATAATATTTAAAATCATATTTTAATAAAATAGGTTGATAAGTTACATCATTCATAAAAGCACCTTGTTGAAATTTAAATAAATATTTCCCATTTTTAGTAACTCCTTCGGGAAAAATAACTAAAGGTCGTTTAAAAGTATCAATACTTGGATGAGTTAATCTATTAGTTATTTGTGTTTTTGCATCTGGTACTTGTTTTCTTTGTTCATCATTTGTAGGAACTAATATAGGTTCCATCTTTTTTACTATTGAACCAACAATTGGTAAATTTAAATTGTTATAACTTGTAACACCTGAAGGAAAACCACGACAGAATAAATATAAACTATCAATAAAACTTATATGATTAAAAATTAATAATTTTGCACTATTATCTCTTTCTAAATAATTAAAATTAAACATATTAAAACCAATGTTTTCATTAAACCAATAAAATCCTAAAAATATCAAACTAATGCGTAAAATAATTTGTGGTATGAAAATGAAAAATCTTCTAATTTGTGAAAAGTTAATAAAATTGCCATTAGAATCTTTGGTAGAATAACCAAGTAGACAAATGTAAATAAGTATATTTGATAAAATAAATAACAAGAAAAACATGATAAATCTAACAATAGCTACTCCACTAAAAATAAAGAAAGCTATTTTGATTTTATCATATAAATTAGAATTATGGGAACTAACATATGGGCTAATCATAATATATACATTATGATTAGTTTTTAAATATTAATAATCTTCGCCTTGAGAGCAAACAACCTTCTTACCATCTTGTAAATAAATTGTATGTTCATATTGAGCTGTGTATTCTCCTTTTTTACCACATAATGGAGGGTATGCTTTTACTACATCATTTTGTGTTAACATATCAAGGTATTGTTGATAATTACTATCAAAATCACTTACATATCTGTCACAAAATGGTAAAGTTTTAAAGTTAGAAATTAACTTTTTATTAAAATTATTTAATCCATCAAATTTACTATTGATGTAAGGGTTAGTAGGGTTAATTCTAAATAAAGTGGCTTTACCCGTTTCTTTCATTCTATTTGTTCCAGTTGAACCAAATGTTTCAATAGCATAAACACCTTCTTTAAAACGGTAATCACTAGGTAATTTATCGCCCAAATCTTTAGGTGGTAAAAACATTCCACCGTGAATAATACCATTTAAAATATTGTGTCCTCCAAGATTTTCAATAGCTCTAATTTTATTGGTTTTACCATCTAAATTAATTTCATAAGATTCCATAACTTCTCCTACATCTCTCGCCCATTCATGAATGTCAACATCAACTCCAGCACTTTTAATACCTTGGTAAGTTGCTTCTTTAACAGCTTCAAGTAAAATATCATATTTAGGATTGAATGAAATAGAAAAAGCAGAATCAATAATCCATCCATTGACTTCTACACCATAGTCAATTTTAACAATATCATCATAACCAATAACTATTTTAGTATTGTTAGATGGCGCCCAATGTGCTGCACATTCATTTACAGACAACCCAGCAGGAAATCCTATACCTTTATTAATATTATTATAATTTTTTGATAATTCTATTGTTTCTTTTTCAATTGCTTTGGTTAATTCCAATAAATCACAACCAGGTTTTAACAAATGCCTTATTCGTCTTCTGACTTCTTTATGAATTAATCCACCAATTACAAGAGAACCTAAAGTGTCTTCTTTAGGAGGATTATATTTTGGTAATTTAATTTCATTAAAAATTGGTTTGACGCCTCTTAGAGTAGGGCTTGTATCAAAGTAACTTCCACTAGCATTAAACATTTTTTTGGTGATATATATCATTAACTAGAGGATTATCTTTTAAAGTGTTTATAAAAACATCATTTGTACGATAATCGCCATAAGATAATTGTGGTTTATTGTTTTCTAAAATATCATCTTTGTAAGGTTGAGTTCTGCCAGGTGTTACACTTTGGTCAAAGCCCCTACCAGGTGCTGAAACATAATATACAGATGTCTTTTTAAGATTGTGTTTTACAGTGTTTTTATTTAATTGAGGACCACCTACATTTTTACCACCATTAGAAGAACGATTATATGTTGTAACTTGTCTTCTTTCATCAATAGTCATATTATCAGTAGCCAAGTGAGACATAGGTTGATTTACATCACCAGCTAAACCACCAGTGTAATCAGTTAAATGAGTAGTTTCTTTAATTGTTGTTCTAGCTTTATCATTTTCATCTCTGGTATACCCACCATCAGCATCAACAAATCCAATATTCATACCAGGTGTTGCATATAATGTAGTTTGTTTAATAGTTGGTTTAGCTTTTTCTTTAGGGTCTCTTGAATATCCAGCGTGATTATCAACACCATGTAAACCAGATTCATATGTATTATTTTCTGTAGTTTGTCTGATAGTTGTTTTAGCAATATCTTTATAATCCTTAGAATAGCTTTGAGGGACATTTCCTACAGGATTGGCACCAGGAGTTTGTACACTAGTAGTTTGTCTAATGGTTGTTTTAGCTTTATCAGATAACATAACTATATTTGATCTTTCAGTAGGATTTGCAAAACCACCTCTATAAGATAAAGTTGTTTGTTTAGTGGTTGTTTTGGCAATGTCATTTTGATAATCTTTTACTACACCTAAACTTACAGCTGGAGCAGGATTTGCACCAGGAGTATTAACACTAGTTGTTTGTCTTATTGTTGTTCTAGCTACATCATCATTTACCATAATACCAGTTTTTTCTGTAGGATTTGCGAAACCACCTCTGTATGATAAAGTAGTTTGTTTTACTGTCTTTCTAGCTTCATCTTCAAATTGTGTAATACCAGTGTTGTTTTCGCCTTTTGCACCAAGAACAAAATTATGAGAAGTAGTTTCTCTGATAGTTGTAGGTAAAACGAAATCATTAGAAAATACATAGTTACCTGTTTGTTGAGCACCAGCAACACCGATATTTGTATCTCCGTGGATTAATAATTCACGAAGTGTTGTTAAAGGTACATAATTAGGATCGATTACATAAGAACCACCTTCTCCTCTATTAACAGGACCTGGTTGGTCAATATTGGTTGAAGTTCTTTGATTTTCTCTATTAACGAAACTGTTTTTAGATTGGTAACCTAATTGAGAGTTTACAGCAACAATACCATGTGTAGGGTCATTATAATTTTCCATTCTTTTAGAGGGTTCAAATTTAGTTTTATTTTTACTAGGACCTTCACCCATATTATTATTGTATGCTGGACCAGAATAGTTGATATCATTGTCACCTCTTTGAGTTACTATATCGGTATATTTACCAGTTTGTTTAGGTCCTTCATTCATAGCTCTTCCTTTTACTAAATCATCAAAATTTTGTTCTCTGAAATCGGGTAATTTATATTTGGTTAAGTTAAAGTCAGGACCTCTGAATTCACCTTTTTTAATTGTTTCTAATGGTTTGTTTTCGTAAGTTATCTTTTGATTATTTTCACCTCTTAATGCATCAACGTTTCTAGGCATTACACGATAAACTGTACCAAGACCTTGTCTTACTTCACCATCTAAACCAGGTCTTACTTTAACATTATTTTCGAAAGGAAGGTTACCATTATTATTTTTAGAAGAGGCTAAATATCTGTCATCTAAATAATCAGTCATTACAGGCATGCCATTTACATATGTTAAATTTTTCATAGGTTCAAATAAATGATATTTTTCTTGTTTAGGTACCCAGAAATCTGAGACACCAGTAAAAGCTTCAAGTTTTCTTGAAGAACGATCACTATCGATAGTGTAATCTCTTTTGCTAGTATTAGGAGTCATATTATTGTGAGTAAAATTTTCTTTAGTAACTACACCATAATTTAATCCATCTTCAACACCTGAATAACCATTTACTAAGTCTAAACTTCTTTGTAAATTTTGGTTAATGCCAGTAATAGTTAAATGCGAGTCCGTTACAGCAACTGGTTCACTAATATTATCAAATCTTAATTGATCAAATTGACTAAAGTATTCAGGTTTATTTTGAACAATAGATTTTGTTAAATTAGATGCTTGGGTTTTTTCTAATTTATTCATTTTATCACTAATATTTGTATGGTATTTATCATCTAATTTATTCTTTTTTATATTATTTTTATCGGGTTTTTGTTCTTTGGTTGAATTTAAGCCTGCTAATGCTAATCCACCTAATAAAATACTTTCCATATTAATAAACAATACATTTTAATTTTGTTTATAACATATAAATAATTATATTGATTAAAATAATTATTTATAGTTGTTTCTAATATATGATTTAGGTAATAATATATTAACTTAAGGAGCGCAAGTAGCTCTTCCTTTGGTTTCTCTAGGTAAAGCATCACCTTTATCGAGGAATTCAGGTAAAGGCATTTTGTAAGAATCTTTTGCTTTATTTCTTGAGCCGAGACCAATTCTATCATCTTGTACGTGGCATTGAGGATTAGAGAATAACCAAGGTTGTAATTGGTAAGCAGTTGTGCTCATGGAACGGTAAGCTTGTACAGGGTTAGTGAATCTGGTATCTTCAGAGTTTAACATGGGACTGCAAGTAGCTTTGTTAAATACTTTGTTTTTATTGTAATGTGTGTTTGTTTGATTATCATTGCAATCAGTTAAAGGGATGTTTCTGCTTTGTAATTCTGATTCAATGTGTGCCATTTCACCCCAGTTGAGGGAGCAGGCATTTTTTGCAGTAGATACATCAACTTTGGAACCGATAGGACCAGTAGCTGAGAAGCATTGGTCACAATTTTCTACATAACCAGGGTATAAACGATATTGGCCAACATCTACGCTTCTTTGAGTTTGTAATTTGGTGGCACATTCATCATATCTAATTCTACTGAATGACATATATAATAAAGCTTAGATATTTTTTAAATTAAAAGTTAGAAATTTTTAAAACCTAAAGGTTTCAAAAATAACCAAAAATATGTATTAAGTGTATTTAATTAATTTATTTAGCAGGGCAACAATTAGTACCTAAAGCTTTATCATTGATACCGTTGCTAGTGGGCATTTTCATGTTGGTGGGTGTGATGTAGAAAACGGATTCGCATAATCTAGCAGGGGAGAAATCAGCTTTAGCGCCAGGTTTGTTGGGGTTGTATTTCTTATCAGGGCATTTAGATTGTTCTCTTGTTAAACCGAATAATTCACTTTCAACAGCGGCTTTAGAACCGAATTCTAAATTGTTAGTATAGGAGCCTACAGGGCATTGTTTGCAGTTTTCAAATTTACCTTTAAATAAATTGTATTCTAAGGGTGATGTACTTTCTTGAACTTCTTTAGCATATGCACAAGAATCGTATTGTGTTCTGGTGAAACTCATACTATATATATATCTTAGAAAAAAATATTATTTTTATACTTTTTTTGAATTACATATTTGTTTTAGAACTTAATGAAATCCATTGAGAAATTAAATTTCCTAAATAATCTTCTTGTAATAAGTTATTTTTAATATAATTTTCCCAAATATAATCTATTATTATTTTCTTTTCTTCAAGATTTATTTGATTTTTATCTTTGATTAATTTAATAAAAAAGTATTTTAATTCCAAATTTAAAATCCAGTCTATTGCTAAATTAAATGGTAAATTCATAAATGGGACTAAAATATATAATATCAATTCTAATTTATTATTTGGACATCCAAGCGATGATTTCAAAGGGAAAACAATTTCTTCATGAACAATTTTTAAGAAACTTTCTTTGGATTCTTCACCTAGATTGTTTAAATAAGTTTGTAATGATTTAATAAAATCTTCATTTGTAAATGTATCTAAGCCTACTTCATTTTCTTGTTTTAAATAATTAAACAAGAAATCTAATTCAGTTGTTTCTGCTTTTGGATAAGTAAAAATAATTTTCAAAATTATAGCATTATCTATGTAATTTTGTTTATTAAATAATCTTTTTTCACCATCACGAAAGAATAAATGTTTCTTCATATTTGCACCATTATTTAACAAAAAATTTATCATATTTGGATCTTTTTCCAAACAAGCATATTCTAATGTTGTATAACCATTTTTATTAACAATATCAATTGGAGCTCCTAATTTAAAACAAGCTTTTAAGAATGTTGTATCGCCATATTTTACCGCTTTATGTAATGGTGTGTTTCCATCGTCATCATAAATTTCAAAATTTAAATGATTTGATTTTATGTGTTTTAATTTTGAAAGATCGCCAGTTTCTATCATATCAAATAAATTTATGTTTGGTATTTCTTTTTTTGTATTTTCAATGGTTTGTTCAACAGTTAAAGTAATAAATTTATTGCATTCAGTTTCTGTTTCTTGCAAAACATCTTTATATTTAGTTTTATCTTCAATGGTATTAAGATATTTAAGAGATTGTTTAAAATATTCGAATGCTTTATTCTTATCGGATTCAAAATATTTTTTTCCGGTTAAATAGGATTTTAAACATTTTTTTATTTTTTCATCATTAGAAATTATTTTTTCTGTTGGAATATTAATATTATTCATTATAAATAATAAGATTAATATTCAAAATTAGACGATTCTAATATATTCTAGACGATTCTAATATATTCTAGACGATTCTAATATATTCTAGACGATTCTAATATATTCTAGACGATTCTAATATATTCTAGACGATTCTAATATATTTTTAATATTCAAATTCAAAAGAGCTTGCAGTATCAGATGATGTTATAATTTGATTATTTTTTCTTGTAGATTCCCCACCACGAGGTATAGGTAATACAAGGTTATTAGCATTTTGGAATCTATTATCAATAAATTGCCATCTATCAATTACTTCACTTTCTTTTTGAGCTTTGTAATTTCTTGTTTCTGTTCTAGTATAATCCCCAATTCTAATATCATTGCTTACAGATAAATTACCAAAACCTCTTCCAGGACCGGTTTCATAACCAGGAAAATAAAATTTTTCATCCTTCTTTTGTGCAATAACATTTGCTACAGGAATAGAATAATTATTAGGATGTAATTCTTGAACCATTTCTACTTTCGTTTTCAATCTGGTTCCAACACCAGGTGTTTTTAGATTAGATTCATCATCAACAACATCCCATTTTTTTTCATATTGCCAAAAACCAGGAGTATCACAATAAAAATTTTTATCTTGGGTATTATGGAATCTTTCTTTTTTTATAAAGTTATTTGGATTAAATTTATCAGCTTTATTTTTTTTTTCTTCAGAATTAAAAGGAAAATATCTCATTATAATTAAATAGAAAATTATTTTATAAAACTAATTTTTAGTATTGAATATAATATCTAGATTGGTGATATCTGTTATCTCTATTTTTATCACAGTTTTTACCTAAATTCTTACATTCGCCCGAGTTACCATATAACCATTGAGCAAAACCAGTTTGGTCATTAGTTGCTGTAGTCCAAGGCATAGTGAAAAAATTTCTATCAGATATACTTCTTCCCCATAAGTCAGCTGGATCGGTTAATACACCTTTAGAGAATTCTTCTTTAATATTTTCTTTTACATCATCGTAAGGACATGCAGGTAAACGGTCAGGATCATCTGTTAAATCGGCAATTGTAAAGTTCATAAAAGGATTATTTTTAGTTGGTTTTGTGCAATTTTCATTCTTTCTTTCAACTACTTCAAAACCTTCATAATAACCTAAACAATATGAAATTACTAAAAGAACAACACTTATTGATAACCATTTTGTATCTTGTTTAAAAACAAATACTAGTATTGAATAATAAATTGAAAATCTAGCAATTGCATTAATTTTTTCTTCTCTGGATAAATTATTATTTGGAAAGAATTGATGCATATTATCTAATAATATTTTTGGATTATTGTACCATAATTCACTCATTATAAAATGGAAGAAAATTTAATTTAAATTAAAAATAGATTTATATATCAACATTTATAGATTGAATAAATGGATTTATCATTTAATGATTATTTTGATTGTTTAAATGAACAGGCTATAAATTCACATTATTATATTAATAATATTAAAAGTGAAAGTCCAGATAAAATAACTAAAACTAAAAATATGGAAATATTTTATAAAGATAATATTATGCATATTGATATAAAAATTAAAATAGAATCTACTAAAGATATGCAGAAAGCAATTAAAATAATGAATGCTTATTTAGATAAAGAATAAAATTGATAATAATAAATCTTAGTACTTATTACTATCAATTAATGTATTCAAAAAATAGTTTTTCAAATGTTGAACAAGATTCTGAACATGAATGGAAAATAATTAATTATTACAAAGACTTATTTATTAATGCTAAGTCTATTGATGAAATCAAACAATTAAATACACAATTTATTAAGGGAGAAATTTATAATACTTGTTATCATTATGGACCTTTAAACAGGGAATCAAGTAGAATTAGTAAAGAACTTTTAGAAATGAATGAATTAGGTTTTATTACAACAGGTAGTCAACCTGGACAAGAAAGAGTAGATTGTCAACAACGAGGATTGGTTGAAGGTTTAATTGATAAAAGAGTTTTTGAAAAATTTCGTAGAGTTATGTATAATATTTGTGATGACATTTATATCAGAAAATCTGATGATACAAATATGTTAAATCAATTAAGATATTTAGGTAAAGAACCTCCGGAATGGTATTGGGTAACTATCGATAATGGTCATCCCTTTACACACACTTCTCACTGTGATAAGCCTTGTCAATCATTTCATAGGTGTAAATTATATGAACAAATAAAAGAAAAATATTTCGAAATTGATATTGTAGATATGAAATGGGGAAGAGCTAACTATATTCATAAGAAAGTAGTTGAAGCATTATGTTCATTATAAAAAAATTGATTTATTAATAAATTAACTTGATTTGACATCTCTTTAATGGAACTTAACAAGATTACGCTTAAAAGAATTAATGGTGATTTCAAAAAATTCAATGAAGAAAAACCCAGATACTTTGACGTATACCCAAATCCAAATGATATGCTAGAAATTAATTTCCTTCTTTATGGTCGTGAAAAAACTCCATATGAAGGAGGACAATATCTAGGTAAAATTATTCATTCACCTGAATATCCTCGTAAAGCTCCAGATTATTATGTGTTTACACCAAATGGTCGTTTTGAAATTAACAAGAAAATTTGTCTGACTAATTCAGGTTATCATCAAGCAGATTGGGCTCCAGCTGCTTGGAATCTTGTAACTCTATTAGAAGGATTTTCCTCTGTGTGGCATTCTGATATTAAAGAAGATAAGGTCGGAATTTCTCATTTAGTTTCAGAACCAAGTGTAATTAAAAGCTATGCCCAAAAATCAGTAGCCTTTAATGTGGATAATCTTGGAGAATTATATAACAAATTTCCTAAAGTAAAAGAAGGATTTACACCCTATTAATTTATTAGTATTACTTAAAGACAATTCTTTTTATTATTTTAATGAATAAAGATTTCAGTTCTTGGGTAGAGAAATATAGACCGACAAATTTAAATGAAGTATCAGCACAATCTGATGTAGTTAAATCATTAAAAAAAGTATTGGAAACTAAAAATTTACCCCATTTAATTTTCTTTGGACCTTCTGGATGTGGCAAGACTTCAACAATTTTAGCGTTATCAAAAGAATTATTTAGTGAAGAATTTTATAAAGAAAGAGTTATTGAATTAAATGCTTCCGATGAGAGAGGTATTAATGTAATCAGAGATAAAATCAAAACATATGCTAAGAAATCAATTAATCCAAAAGATAATATTCCTCCATGGAAAATTATTATATTAGATGAAGCTGATAATATGACATCTGATTCACAGTTTGCTTTAAGAAGAATTATGGAAGAATATTCAAAGCTAACAAGGTTTTGTATAATTTGCAATTATCACAATAAAATTATCGATCCAATTAATTCAAGATGTGCACTATTTAGATTTAAACCTATTAAACAAGAAGATTTGATTGTTAAATTAAAAGAAATTTGTCAAAAAGAAAATTTAAGTTTATCAGATGAATTTTTGAATCAAGTGATTAAATTTAGTAGAGGAGATTTAAGAAAAGCAATTAATTTTCTTCAGAAATGTCAAAATAGGTATGGTAATATATTTAATCAAGATATTCTAAATGAAATATCAGGTATCATTCCTAAAGATATTTTCGATGATTTAATCAACGGAATTATTAATAAAGATAGTGTAATTATTGATAAAATTATTTCTGAGGCAATTAACAATGGTTATAGTTTAGTTAATCAAATATTATATTTTGATAATTTTATTAAAGAATCAAATAAATTATCGTCAGAAAAGAAATCTTTATTAAGTATAAAATTAACAGAAATAGATAATAATTTATTAAAAGGTGGAGATGAATATATTGAATTTATGAGATTAGCCTATGATTTTTCAAAGATAATAAATTCATAATTCTATTTCAAGTAATTTATCTTTTATTTGTTCTCGAATCGTATTTTTGCTATTATATAGTAATAATTTTACTTGTTTAATTTTTTTTTGTTTTAATTCAGAATCATCTTGCCACATTTGTTCTACAAATTTATCTATTATTGTTGATAATTCGGGTGGCAAATCATTTTTCTCATCTAATTCTAATGCAAAAGTTTCAATATCTATCATACGTTTATCAATTAATTTTTCTAACAAGTCATTTTTATCAACAGCTATAAATTGTTTATTTTTTAAATCATATTCATATGCTATATCATTTTGTAAATTTGTTATATAAGCATTTTTAAATTTCTTATATTTATCATCTGGTAATATATGAACTTTATTTATTAATTCATTTACACTATTATATTTTTTATTCAAGATGCATAATTTTTCTTTATCACTTAATATTTTTGATAAATTTTCATCACCAATAGGAACAATATTAATTGTATTATTATTTATTATTCCATTATTTATATCATTTTTAATCAATTGTTTATTTATTTTTTGTAATGTCTAGACTCGTTAGAATTTGTAAAGAAATTCTAATTTGAGTCTGTCGGACTTAATTAGAAAAATTACAAAATTTTTCTAACAAGTCTGGAGGATGAATTTTCATTGATTTTAATAGTAATGTTTTTAATTCGGTTATTTGGTCTTCTAGCTTTTTTATTTGATTATTATCAACTTGATTATTATCCTTTGTTTTACATTTTTGTTCATGTTTCCATTTCCCTTGTTTATATTTAAATGACTTATTGCAATAATTACATTTAAATTGACTATCTTTTTCATTAATATTCTGGATTATTTTGGATGACTTTTGGATGACTTTTGGATTACTCTGAAGATTTTTTGGATTACTTTGAATGACTTTCGGATTATCGTTGGTTGAATGGTATTTTTTGATGTGCAACCATCTACTTTTATATGATGAATATTGTTTATTACAATGTTCACATTTATATTCTGTTCTATCTGACACGATATATATCTATTTATAGATTTTATTTTCTTAAACGTTTTTTATTTTTATCTATTAAAATAGATATCTATCTTTTCTTGCGAGAGAGAGAGGATATATAGTTAGAAAAATTAAATAATTTTATTTTAAAGAACCATTATTTATTTATATTAAATATGGAATATTTACCATGGGTAGAAAAATATAGACCGCAAGCTATTGACGAAATTATAAGTCATGACCAAAATATCGAAACTATTAAAAAAATGTTGAGTGGAGGTTCATTACCACATTTATTATTTCATGGAACTCCTGGAACAGGAAAAACATCTCTAATTCTGGCAATAGCAAATGAATTATATGGTAATTCAAAAAATTTAATGATAATGAAATTAGATGCATCTGATGATAGAGGTATTAATTCAGTTAGAGATGAAATAAAAGGTTTTGCAGAAAAAGTGAATATGTTTTGTCAGGGTGTTAAATTGATTATTTTAGATGAGGCAGATTCAATGACTTTTGATGCTCAATTTGCATTGAGAAGAATAATTGAAAAGTATTCAAGAACAACAAGATTTTGTTTTATATGTAATTATGAAAATAAAATAATTCCAGCAATTAGATCAAGATGTGCTAATTTTAGATTTAGTCCAATCAGTCCTATTCATATTCAAAAAAAATTATCTTATATTTGTGAAAAAGAAAAATTAACTTATGATAAAAATGTATTAGAAACAATTAGTTTATTATCAAAGGGAGATTTGAGAAAAAGTATTAATTTCTTACAATCTTTATCATTACAATCAAATCATTTAAACTTGGAACTTTGTTATAAAATAGCAGGTGTTCCATCAATAGAAGAAGTTAAAGATATATTAAATACATTATTTAATAGTAAAATAGATTATAATGAAACTAATAAAAAAATAGATAAACTTATTAAATCTCAGGGTTATTCATTATCAATTGTATTAAAAGAACTAGTGTCGTATTTATTAACTTATAAGATTAAAGACATTGATACAAATAAATTAGCTATTTATTTAAGTGAAATGGCTGATTTAGAAAATAGGGTTACAAAATCAACATTTGGGGATATATATATGTCTGGTTTAGTAGGTATATTCAAAAAATAATATATTATATTAGTTTTTCTTATTTTGTATGCAAAATAAAAAAAATTGAATATTTTAAGCCCTATTGAAGTATTTGAATATTTATGTCTTTCCAGCAGTCTTCTGTTGATGTTTCTACTTCTACTTCTACCAAGGGTGTCAACCCTATGGTGAACGCCTTCGCTAAGGAGGCAGCGATTAACGCTGTAGCCGACCTGATCACGGCCTGGACTTGGAATGGCGATGCCACTTTCGGGTCTATGGGCGATGGTCCGGGAGCTTCGATGTTGTCACTGGATAACCGGATGGTCCGTCAGGTTCATTCCGCACCCAGTGCACGCCGTGGCTACAAGGCAACTCCCACCAAGCACCATGCGCCTACGCCCACGGTGATTGACGAGTATCAGCGCCAGATTCTGGACGAGCGGTTCGACGAGTTCGTCGGCCGCATCACCTCTCTGCCGATGACCGAGCAGGCCCGGTGGTGGAGTATGATGTTCCGCTACGTCTTCTACCTGCGCAACCTGCGCGGTGAGGGCAAGCGCGAGCGTCTGCTCTTCTACTACCTCTTCGACAAGGTGCACGCGCACTACCCGAAGACGGCAGAGGCACTGATCTTCCTGATCCCAGACTATGGGTATTTCGGGGACCTCGACTACCTCCTCATCATGTATGCGACACGCGCTGATGGTGCTGGTGTGGTAAAGGCTGCACTCAACTGCTATGCGCACTACCTGAACGCCGACGCCATCCAGGTGTTTGGCAAGAAGGTGGGTGACATCACCGCAGATGAGGCTGACCAGCTCAACACCAAGCTGAAGGCGATGACCAGTGAGGAGCTGTCCGCTTTCCGCAAGGGCAAGAAGCTCAGCCTTGCAGCCAAGTGGTTCAAGCGCGAGGGCAAGAAGGATTCCGACCACGTCGAGCTCTTCATTGAGCAATTCTTCTTTCCCAACGGCGGTTTCAGTGAGCTGAAGACTAGCAGCCCTGCCGTCTACAAGAAGCGCGCGAACTACTCGATGATGCGACTCCGCAAGATCATCACTGCGCTCACCCAGTGCCTGGCCGTGGGTGAGCAGCTGATGACTGCGACTGATAGTCCAGCAGACATCCAGCGTGACTGGAGCGACATCGACATGGAGCATGCTCCTGCCGCGTTCGCGACCAAGTACCGCAAGGCTCTGCTGAACGAGTCGCTCACCGCACCTCTCAGTGCCGATGAGGTTGACACCGGTAACCGTTCCTCCACAGTGGACCGTGTCGCTTGCCGCAAGAACACCCTGAACGCCATTCTCGGCGGGAAGCTCAAGGGCGCTAACAGCGACCTAGCTAACCTGGCCAAGATCGTGATGGGCTATATGGTTGGAGGTAACGGGTACGGACATGCCAGTCTAAGCCCGACACTCACCTCTGCCGAGCGGTCTCTCATTAGCCAGCAGTGGCGTGACATGATGAAGAGCGTTTCCGAGCTGGTCGAGGAGGCTGTCAAGCTGCACGCTGACGACCCCGAGTTCCTCGACCCTCGTGAGGCAATCTTCGTCGTAGACACGTCTGGCTCGATGTCCAGTGCGAATGTTCAGCACATTGCTGTCGCGCTTGGACTCCTTGGTGCTTCCATCAGCACCATGCCAGGCTGTCTCATCAGCTTCAGCGACCGGCCGGAGCTGTTCAAGGTTGACCTGAGCAAGGACGTCTTCGACCAGTTCCTGACCGTTCTCAACGGTCCCACTGGTCTGAAAACGAACATTGATGCCACTTACCGTCTGGTCCTCGACCTAATGGAGAAGAGTGGCACCACTCGTTCCACGTTCGCGCTCGTCTACCTAACCGATGGCCAGTTCGACTCTGGGCTCGTGCACTTTGAGAACGACTCGGGTGCAACGCCGAAGTACGGATATGGCTACGGTGGTGTCTACGGCACACAGGGAACCAAGAAGCACTTTGAGCAGGTCTTCCTCGGTCGGATGGAGAAGGCCTTCGCCTCGAAGGGTTTCACACTCCCTCGCACTGTCTTCTGGAACCTCAACGGTATGGGAGACGGTTACTCAGCCACAGCTGACATCAAGGGCGTGCAGATGGTCTCCGGTTTCAGCCAGACCATCATGCGCCAGGTGCTCAGTGGCGAGTACAAGCAGGTCATGGACCCGGTCACCGGCGCTTCCCGCGTTGATGTCGACCCCTGGACCAGCTTTGCGAAGGCGGTTTCAAGCGCAACGTTCGAGCCTGTGCTCCGTTGTGTGCTGGACACTAAGGAGGGTGTGTTCGGTCTCACTACCACCAGTGAGGTCTGACAGGCTGTGCCATAAGCTAACACCCTAAAATTATTTTATAATACAAAAAATACAATATAAATACATATATTAATCGAAAAAATTGTTTTTTATTAACTTAAATAATAAATTATATAAGTTAATGGAAATAAGTCCCTATGCTTCGGAAATTAAAACCATACTGTCAAAAGTATCTGGTATTAACAAAGTAGAATTGGTTAAGTTCGAAGAGACAGAAGAATATTATGTGATTCATCTGTCAATTAATACTTATCCTATAAAATTAATTACTAACTTTGATAATTATTGTTATTTCGAATCAGAAATAATTCCAACAGAAGAATTAAATAATTATTTCTTTGAAAATAAAACAAATAAACCTGAATACATTGTTAGTAAATTAAATGATTACAAAATAAATGTTCAAACAAAAGATAAAGTAGATGTTGTTGATAGATATCACATTTATCAAAAGATTGAAGAAATTTCAAAAGTATTAATCAATTATGAACTTGTAGAAAAAGAATCTAAACTTCTAAGAGATTCTAAATCATCAATTGATATTTCTAAATTCCCTAAAGAATTACTTTTCAATCCAAATCAAATTTATCAAATCATTGTAAATGAAATGAAATCATTTAATCAAAATCTATCATTTAAACATTTTATCGAACCAATTAATAACAATCCGTATAATCTAAAGTTAGTAAGTTATCTAACTAATGCAAAAGTAAAAGATTTTGTGATTGAAATGAAAATTTCAGTTGAACCAAAACTGTATCCTTTCTATCCACCAAGAATAGAATTTATTAGACCTTCAATCAAACTACCTCTTGTATACAGTCTCATGAATATGAAATTACTTAAGATGGAAAATTGGAATCCAACAATTTCTCTACAATGGTTAATTGAAAAATTAGTTGAACAACTTCAACCGATAATTCATGACTATGTGAAAGAAGGAACAGTTAAATATCCAGAGATGGATGCTCTTTTAGTGAAACTTGCTTCTTTAACTAAAGAATATTCTGCAGAACTAGATTTACTAAACATTACTGCTCCCAAAGTAACTATGGATTCTGGAAATGATGGGACTAATGCAAACAAGTATTGGAAATCAGGTGTTGGATATGGACATGATCAAAGAGCAGCGTGGGATATTAGTGCATATATCAAAGAACAAGAAGTCCAAAACAATGAACTAGCGAATCTTGTAAAGCAAATTAGCGAATATATTGTAGAAGAATCAATGGATGAACTATTTTCATCTACTTTTGTAACATTTGTTGTTAATAGAATTAAAGGTCTGACTTTACTAGAACTTGAAAAGAATCAAGGACTTTATAGGGAAATTTTACTTTCACTAAATAAATTAATCAAATATGATAGTTTCAAATCTAGAGTAACTTTTATCAATAATCTAGGCGAAGCATTTAGTGTTGTTGCTGATGAGATTCAATCTCTATTCCAATCTAGACCAGAAACTCAAGATAATGAATTATATCTACAAATCCATTGTATGGCAGACTGGTTCAAATCTAATACTAAAGTTGAATCTACTGTAGTCACAGTCGAAGAGACAAATAAAGATATTAAAGCTGAATATGAAGCTGTGATGAAGAAATTACAATTTGGACCTTATGAAATTCCTTCCAGTCATAGATTTAAAGAATATCTAACTCAAAAACCAGAGTCAAAAGCAGTTATGCGTATGATTTCTGAGATTTCAACATTCAAGACAGGATTACCTCTAAACTGGGAATCAACTGTATGGGTCCGTGTATCCAAACAAAATATGAATGTATTTAGCTTTTTCATCTCTGGACCTAAAGATACTCCATATGAAAATGGTATTTTTGAATTCCATGCTGCCTTCCCAACTAATTATCCTAATTCTGAACCCAAAGTTCTATTAGATACAACAGGTGGAGGTAAAGTTCGATTCAATCCAAATCTATACCATTGTGGTAAAGTATGTCTTTCTCTACTTGGAACTTGGTCTGGTCAAGAAGGAGAAAAATGGAATCCTAAAACGTCTACATTCCTTCAAGTGCTTGTATCAATTCAGTCACTAATCTTTGTAGAAAATCCTTATTTCAATGAACCTGGTTGGGAAAGAGAAATGCATACCCCTGCTGGTCAAAAGAAATCTAAAGATTATAATGAACCTCTTCAAATTGGAACAATTGAATGGGCAATTAATGGAATGCTCAGAAACCCTCCAAATGGTATGGAAGAAGTGGTAAAAACACATTTCAGAATGAAGAGAGAAGAAATTACCAAGACTACCCTAAAATGGCTCAATGAAATGTCACCAGGTAGTAAACCTCGTTTTGAAAAAGTAAGAAGTGAAATGTTAGAACTATTCGAAGTATTATAAATATTAGAATAGTTACATTATTTTATTATTAATTATATTTTATGATTATTTATATTTATAATTGATAGGATAAGATTCATATTTATTTTTGTATTTTGTTTTAGGGATAGGTTGATTTTTAAATTCAATATCTGTTTTTAATTTGGAAGGACTTTTAGTAATAGATGTCAATACTCTAGATAAATAATCAATATCATCCTTCTTTTCTTTATTTACTTTAAATATTCTATATAATGAGAAGATTTCACCACCTTCATCACCCCATTCTTCTAAACTTCCTCTAAAAAATTTATTTAATACTATTTGTCTAGCACCACTTGTAAAAGTAAATTTAGCTGTATTAGGTGTTCTTGTTTTTTTAGCTGTATCATTTACACCAGGTATAACCTCCTTAGCTGTAAGTTGTGCAACTAAATAGTTACCAGTTGCATTATCGGCAATAATAACATCGGAACTTAAATCCATATTTGATAATTCAGATAAATCATCAACAGGAGTAATGTCTGGTTTGGTTTCTGTTGTTAAGTCGCCAAAAAAATCGTCGTCCATTAATAAATATGATAAAATATTAAATCTATTTTTGAAATATTTTTTTGATTAATCCTATCTCTCTCTCTCGCTATGAAAGTTTAGTTTAAACTAAGTTTAAACTTTATAAAAAAATATATAAGAAAATAAAATCTAACATATTTATATATTAAATAAAGTTTAATGGAATATAAATGCGAATATTGTAATAAACTATATAAAAGTTATCAATCGAAATGGAATCACATCAATAGATATCATCAAACTGAAAATAAGCCAATAATCAATCAAAATCAGTCTAATAATAAGTCAAATATCAGTCAAAATCAGTATATTGATAAGCCAAATATCAGTCACCTTAAAAACAATATAGACGATGAATTATATAAGTGTAAATTTTGTGATAAGATATATAAACATATACAAAGTAGATGGAAACATGAACAAAAATGTAAAGTTGAAACTAAAAGAGACACTAATGCAATAAATAAAATGCAGGAACAAATAAATGAAATCCAACAAGAAAATAAGAAATTAAAAGAAATGTTAAAATCATTAAAAATTCATCCTAAAACTCTTCAGAAAATTAATAATCAGTTAAATAATACAAATAATGGAACTATTAATAATATAACAATAATACCTTTAGGAAAAGAGAATTTATCAGAGTTACTAACAGAGAAAGAAAAATTAAATGTATTATCTACATATGGAAATTGTGTTACTGAATTAGTTAAATTAGTTCATGTATCTGATAAAGATAAATATAAACCATATAAAAATATATACATTACTAATTTACAAAATAATATAGCTTACAAATATGATGATAAAAAGAAAAAGTTTATAGCTATTACAAAAAGTGAATTATTAGAAACAATCATCAATAATCGTTTAGGTGATATTGAAGAATTTTATAATGACTATAAAGATATGATAACGCCATTTACAGCAAAACAAATAGATAGTTTCTTAAAAAAAATAGATAATGAAAAAGAATATAAGGATGTAAAGAAAGATGATATAAAGTTAGCTATATATAACGGCCGTGAGGAAATAATAAATCAGATTAAAGAAAACAATCCAGAATTAAATTTATTTACTTAATTGAAATAATTTTGTAACTATTAATAAATGAAATATACTTTAACTTTAGAAGGTAAAAAAGAGTTTTACCCAAATTTAAACAATAAAACATATGAAATACTTTTGGTAGATTCAAAAGATAAAATAGATTTTATGTGTGATTTCTTCAAGAATTTTATAAATCAACAAAATAAAAATTTAGAAAAAAAATTTTATTTAGGTATGGATTTTGAATATAACAGAGTTAGAAAAACAGAACGTGATATTGCATTATTTCAAATTAATTTAGAAAATGATATTGATGATAAAGGAACTATTTTTGTTTTTTATCCACCTGAATTAAATAAAAATCAACTTGATACAGTTATCGAATTAATTACTCATCGTAAGATGATAAAAATTCTTCATGGTGGTGAATCATTGGATATTCCTTATTTATTTGATCAATTATTAGTTGATGAAAAAAAAGTTCATGACTTTTGTGAAAATTTATTTGATACAAAATATTTATGTGAATATTATCATATTGATACAAATAGTCAAAATAAAAAATGTTCTATTTATTATTTATTAGAAGAACATAAAGTAATCACATCACAAAAGTTTAAGGATTTAGAATCAATTGAAGAAAAAACAGGACCAATATATTTGATTCATATTAATATTCACAAAATTAATTTTGATGTATTTAGATATTCTTTGTATGATGTATTATTTTTACCAGATTTGATAAAAAAGTTTTTAGTCAAGTCAACAATATATACTGAATTAATTCCTGAAATGGCTCAAATTGTTTTTCAATATAAAAGAAATATTAAATCAGTAAAATTAGATTTTAATCAATTAAGAAATGACGTAGCTGCATATAATATTAGATTTATCACAATGAAAGATAGAAACGTTTTATTAAATGAACTTTATGAATATTATTCATTAACATTATATGATAAAACTAAAATATGGGATAAATTGAAAAAAATAACTTATTTCAAAGAATTTTTTGAAACTTTATTAAGATATGTTGTGTATAGTCATATTACTAAAATAAATGATGTGTATGTAAAAAAAGATAAAGTATCACAATCAATAAGACCATATGATTTTAGCTATTATAAGAATATAGCTGATTTACTGACAGGGCTTAATGATTCAATTGTTAAATATTAATCTATATAAAGGCTAACAAAAAAAATTGATTAAATATCATTTAAAGGTTTAAAGTCATTATATTTTAATGCCCGAATCTAAGAAACCCAAATCAACTCAAGCCAGCTCTGGTGAAAAGAAAACCAAGACTACTAAAAAGGAAACACAAGTAGCTAAACCTGAACCTGTCGTAAAAGAAGTCGTTCAAGAAGCTACTGAATCTAATCAACAAAACAAGAAGAAATCTGTAAGAAAGGCTGGTAGAACCCTGCTTGTATCCCCTAGCAATGGTTCTTCAGTAAGTGAATCAACATTTAGCGGACTAACTGGGCTATCTGTATCACATTCTACTAAAAATGGTTCCTACTTCCTCACTTTTGATAGTGTCCAAAATGCTCTCGATAGTTTCAGAAAGCTCAGACAAGATCATCCTGAACTCCGTGTAAAGTTTGCTCGTTACCAAGTATTCTTCACGGTAACTGGTCTCACTGATGCATCTGATTACTCTCAAGTCAAACAAGACCTCACTAGCTTTGTAGAAAAGGAATCTGGTGCTAATGTTCTCTACTTCAAGCTCTACCGTAAAGGTTCTCAATACCTCGGCTGCGGTGATCTAACTGTAGATACTAAAGATTCCATGGACAAACTCCTCAACAAGGAAGGTTCTCTCAAGAACTACACTGTAGGTTCTCTAACTGGAACTTTCTACCGTTACAACAAGACTCAAAACAAAGATCAAGACCATGAACAAGCTGAAGTTGATGCTTAAATATGATTTTGATTAAAATTACTTTATTTAAATAATAAAAGATATAATATAATAATGTCAAATAATTATATTATATATGTGCTTTATAATACTCATTCAACATGTACATATGTTGGAATAACTAATAAACCAGATAGAAGAATTCGTCAACATAATGGTGAATTAGTCGGTGGTGCTAAATATACTAAACATAAAAAAGGAGAAGGTAAATGGAAATATTATGGTTGGGTAAAAAGTATGGATGGTTATATTATGGAAAAAAATATAGCATTATCCCTAGAGAAAAGAATACAAATTTTATCTAGAAAAATGAAAGGTAAAACACCAATTGAAAGGAGATTAAATACAATTGATAAATTAATACAAGAATATGATGGATTAGAATTCATTAAATTATTTAATGAGAACTAATTATTTAAAACATAGGGGTATACATAAAAGGGATATGGATATTATATTTTTCCATACCATATCCAATCATTACTATAGCACATATAGCTAAAACTACATAGCTGAAAGTTCTAAAACTTTTCCAGCCTTTAGGTTCAGGTTCGCCAGCTTTTGCAGCAGCAGCTATTTTCACATGAGATGTGATTGTTAAAGCAACGAATATAATAGCAACAATTACAGTTGTAGAAATAATAGGATTTTCAGAAACCCAAGTTAACATTCTATATTAATAAGTTAGAAATTAAAATTAAATTAATCTTTTTTTAAATTATTTGTTGATAAAAAACTTCTGTCAACATCATAATTTCTTTGTGGAATATTTAATACTCCTATCATGCTAAAAATTCTATCACCCATAACAGTAGCATCTATTTTTTCTTTTTTGAGTATTGTTGCCTTTTCAGTAGATTTATCTTTATATTTATTTTGTGCATCAATTTCTTGAATAATGATACTATCGTATATTTTTTTCAAATCTTTATTTGCAAGAACATATTTTGCTTTTTTTAATTCTTTGATTTCATATTTTTGAGTATCATTTAAGAAAGGTAAATTTAAATATTTTTGAATTTTTTTATTGTATGCATCATAAACATCTTTACTTTCGGCATCATACTGAACTTCTAAGATTTTATAGTAGTAATCAATAACTTCCATTATAAATTAAGACTTTTAATATTTTATTAAACTTATTAAATTTTAATAAAATAATTTGTAGGTTAAAGTAGATAATGGTACAAGTTTTTGTAAAAGGATTAAATAGCAAAACATCAGTATTAAATCTTGAAGATAATTATACCATTAGTTCAAAAGAATTAATTGTTAAATGTTTAAAAGCTATTTTTGAAAAAGAAGAAAAATCATTTCAAGATTTAATCAATAATAATAAGATAAACTTTATTAATAATCTTTATTGTAAATCTTCATGTAACATAAATATTTATAGTAAATATTCGTATAAAATAATTAGATATAATACTGAAACTACTTATTTCAATACGAGTCAATTTAATGATTGTACTTTAGATATGGTTGTTGCTAATGGCATAATAAAAGAAATTAGTCCAGTCGATAAAGAAAACATACAAAATATTTTAAATGGTTATTATTAAAATATAATTTAATATAATGGATCCAAGTAAAGATAAAACTTATATATTCATGAAAAATTTAGCAAGGAAAAATTATAAATTAGAAAGTTTTGAAAGAGTAAAAGATGGTAAATTTGTTGAAGATAATGAAGAATTAACGAAAGTAGGCGAAGAAATTATAAATAACTTCATTGGTAATAAAAGTTTAAAAATTAATTTTTTTGCTGACATTTGTGCTGCACCTGGTAATTATTCTAAAATTATTCTTGATAAGTTCGATGTAGTTACTGGTATTGGAATTAGTTTACCTCCTGAAGAAGGCGGTGTTGAATTTGAATTAACTGATAAAAAATACAAGACATTATATAAAAATATTCTTGATAAAAAGTACAGATTAGAAATCCCAGAAAAATTAGACTTGGGAATGGCATCATGTGTTTCATATCAAAATGATGCTAAATTAGCAAATAAACTTAATATTGAATTAATTGTTAAAAGTGTATATTTATTATTGCCTAATTTTAAATCCGGGTCAAATCTAATTGTTAACTTAACAATGAAAAATATTAATTTAGCATTTAATTTAGTTAATATAATGAGAAAATATTTTAAGGTTACTAAATTATGGAAATCACATACAGTATGGGGAACTAAGAATACTTTTTATTTCTTTGGTTATGATTTTATAGAAAATAAAAATGTAGCCGAAGAAATTAATGCATTATATGAAAAAATAAAAGATGACAATAATGATATTTATAATAATTTTTTAGGTTCATCGGATGATTATAATAATGTAAATAGAATGATGAAAAACGTTTATCAAGTTAGAATAGATGCAATTAAAACCTTAGTAGAATCATCTAAAAAATAATTATACGATTAATTTTTTACACCAAGTAGAACATAAATACTTAGCACCATTAAAATCTTTATTTAATAATTTCAATACTAAGTTTTCTAGTTCCATTTTACCAAATCTATCAAACATATCATTACTACCTCCTGTTTGTATTAAATTATCTAATTCTAGATTATTTAATCTTGCATAACTAATTCTTATTTGAAAATCATATAATTTAACATTTCTATCATTTAATAAATTAACATAATCAATATAAGATATCATTATAATATAAGAGTTAAAAAAATTTAGTAAATAATTTCTAGATTTAATATAATGGCTGAAAATACCCAAATAAATTCATCAGAACTATTAAAAAATTGTTATGGTGTTGAAAGAAAACAAAAATCAGGTTCTTGTTGGTTTGATTCAACTTTAGAAATATTATTTAATTCAGATGTGATTGGTGAAATAGTAAGAACAAAATGTTTTGACTATGGGGTATATAAGGGTAGAGTAGTTCCATATCGTGTAAAATTAAGTTTAATAGATAAATTTAAAGTTGTTGATTTTTTGTTATATGTGATTTTAAATTATATTCTTTTTAATTTAGAAATAACTAATGAACCAGATTATATAGTTTTTGGTGAAGATGATTATTCAATTAGACGTAAAGATGAATTAGAAGTTTGTGAAATAGGATTTGAAAATTTTTTAGCAAAGATAAAACATATTTTAGAATATTATAATTATAAAAAATTTATCAAAAAAAAAGATGGAACACCAAAATATGAGTTAGATTTAAGTTTACCATCTGTTTTAACTGTAGATAGTTATGGTGGTCATTCTTATTATTTGTATGAATTATTTTTCAAAAAAATTCCAGAATTAGATAATTATGTTAAAAATACAGTGTATTATGGACCTGATTTGACATCTAGAAAAAGTCACGAACGTGATATAAGATTTCCTGATGCATCAGTTTTATTTAATAGAATAAATTTTTTAGCAGCATCTTTAAGTTTTAAAGGTCATGCAACATCATTAATAAGATGTAGTAATAAGATTTTTTATTATGATAATAATGCTCCAATTAATATCAAAACCCAAAGAAGAAATACTGATTTTTCAGAAGTGGTAAAGAAAGATGGAACAATAGAAAAACATCCTGAATATTTAGAAAAATTTTGGAGAGAAGGATTGGATTATTTAAAACATTGGGGGGATTATTTTAAAAGATATAAAGGTAGAGAATATGATTTTGGATATATTGATCGTGTAAGAGCAAGAGATTATGAATTTTTTAATAGGGTAACTATTTTTGAAAAGAAAGATGGACTTAATTTTAATGAAAACATTTCTGTAACTAAATTAGATGATTCAATTAGTTTAAAAGATATTTTATCATGTGAATTATTAAAAGCAAAAGATATAATATCTGTTAAAACTACTGATTCAGAAAGAACAAAATTAATCAAAGATTGTTTTGAAATTGTAACAAATGATTTGGAATTATATAAAAATAAATATTTATTTTATAAAAGAAAATATTTACAATTAAAAAACAAAATAGACACTAAATTATAAAATCTATTTTAAAAAAAATTGATTTTGTAAATAATTCAATTTAAGGAAAAATAATCTTAATTTATATAATGTTATCAAATACCACACTTAACCAAGTTAAAACGGTGTTTAACAAATTGGGACCAAATGATGAGTTCGAAATTATGTTTAACAACTATAAATCTGATAATAAGTTATCGATCATCAAATTTATGGATGCCCTAAAATACTTGAAATGGAGAAGTGAAGAAGATAAATTAGAATTAGTTTCAGAAACAACATTAGATATTGGTTATACTTATGAGAATCAAAATACTTATCGTATAACTATTGCTGGAAATGAAATGATTAATAAAATTTTAAATTTAGTTCATCAAAGAAAAAATCATATCATTTTCTCAATTCTAGTTACCCAATTTTTAAAAGACGAAAGCTTCACATTTATGAATAAAACAAAAGATAATAAAAGTTTTGTAGATGTAGATGCTTTTGATATCCGTTTCAGAAAATCAACTGAAAGCGAAATTGATAGTAAAAAATTAAAAGATTTAGCAAATGTACCTATTAATGATTCAGATAAAATCTTTTTCAGATACAAACAAAGAGTAAGTTTAAAATTACTTGATGAAAAAGATGCTAAAGCTCAAGTCGATTTAACAATTATTAAAACATCAGCTAATCCCAATGATTTATCATTATCATCTAAATCTTATGAATTAGAAATAGATTTTATGGGTAAACCTAATGAAAAAATTTTTGGAATGTTAATGAAAGAAACTGAAGCATTAAAACAAGTATTAGAAGGAACTAATGAATTAATTTCAAAAGATGAAAGTAAAAGTATTATTGAAAGTTATAAAAAATTAACATTTGGAACTGTTATGGATTCAAATACAAACTTATATTCTATGCAACCTATTTCAGCCGAAGTGCAACATGTTATTGATAAAATACCAAACCGTTACAGTGTAACAGATAAGGCAGATGGTGAGAAATATCAAATGTTAATTTTAAATGGCTCTATCTATTTAATCTCCAACAATTTAAATGTTAAAAAGATTAGTAAAAAGGTAAAGGATTTAGATAACACAATTATTGAAGGTGAATTAATCCATTTAGTAGCTGAAAAGAAATATATGTTTATGGGTTTTGATTGTTTAATTTTCAAAGGTAAAGATTTAAGAAACGAAGTCAATTTACAAGTAAGATTAAAAGCTGTTGAAGATACTTTAGGTAAAATACAAAATAAAATTTATATTTCAAAACCATTTACAGGTAAATTCGATTTGGATAAACAAGAAAAGCATTATACTACTGAAATCGAAAACTTTTATGTAAATTTAAATAAACTTATAGCTGAAACTAAAGAATCAGATTATTTATTCCATCCTAAATTATTCATTTTCCCAACTGGTGGGTCAAATAGTGAAGTCTATTTGTATGCATATTTAATATGGTATGCTTGTACTAATTCCAATAAAGTCAGCTGTCCTTATTATTTAGATGGTATTATTTTCACAGCATTAGAACAAAAATATACCAGAGATAAGAGAGAACAAAAATATCCTATTTATAAATTCAAACCACCTGAAACTAACTCTATTGATATCTATATGAATTTCCAAAGAAATCCTGAAACTGGTGGATATTTAGAAATATATGATAATTCTTTACCAACACAATCTGGTTCTAATAGTAGTGCAGACCAAGTTTATAGAGTTGCTAATTTTTATGTTGGTGATTTAGTAGGAAATAAAGAAGTGCCTGTTCCTTTTATGAAAGAAGAAAATAATCATGAAGCATTTTTCCCTTTAGTGAGAGGAGAAGTAAGAGATGTAGAAGGAAACTTTATTCAAGATAATACAGTTATTGAAGTAATTTATTCAAATAATCCTAATGTTCCCCATCAATACAGATGGTCAATTTTAAGAACACGTTGGGATAAGACAGAAAGTGTATTAAGAGAAGGGAAAAGATATGGTAACTTTAAAGACACTGCAATTAAAACTTGGAAATCAATGAGAGAAGCTGTAACAATTGAAGAAATTAAAAAATTAGCAAATCCAGATTCATACACACAACAATTAAAATTACTCCAAACAAGAATTGATTCTTCAGTAATTACAACTGACAGAGCACAAGATGTATATTATCAAAATATTACTAACTTATGTAAAGTTATGAGAGAATTCCAAAACTGGATTAAATCTATTTTAATCTATACCTATTGTCAACCATTTAAAAGAACTTTCGATGGTAAACCTCAAAAAGCATCTGTATTAGATATTGGTTGTGGCAGAGGTGGTGATATATTAAAAATGTATCACGCGCGAGTAGGAGATTATGTTGGTATTGATCCAGATTATGAAGGTTTATTCTCAGCAACTGATAGTGCAGTAAGTCGTTATAACTTTTTGAAGAGTAAATTCCCAGATTATGGTAAGATGGTTTTCATTCAAGCAGATGGTTCCTTACCTCTCAAGTCTGAAATTCAATCTAAGAAACTAACCAATATGACTCAAGATAATAAAAACAATATTGATAAATATTTTGATGGTAAACGTAAGTTTGATATGATTACTAGCAGTTTCGCAATCCACTATTTATTCAATAATCAAGAATTAGTAAATAATTTAATCAATAACATCAAAACATATTTACAAGTAGGTGGTTATATTGTATTAACATTATTCGATTCTGGTGAAGTAATGAAACTACTTGGTGACAAAGATGTGTATACATCATATTACACAGATGATAATGGTGAAAAATTAAAATTATTTGAAATTACTAAAAAATTTCCAGGTGCTTTCAAAGATGAACCTGGACAAACAATAGATGTTTATATGAAATGGATTTCAGAATCAATTTATCCTGAAAACTTAATATCTCCTAAATTAATGATGAAAACAATGGAAAAAGCGGGATGCAGATTAGTTGATTCTGATTTATTTGCAAACTTATATCAAATAAATAGAGGTTGGTTCGGTGAGGTAATTTCACATGAAGAAAATCCTAAAAACAAAGAGTTCTACGAAAAGGTAGCTAAATTTTATGGTGAATTGAAGGGCGCTGATAAAGAAAGCAGATCTTTCTCATTTTTGAATAGATATTACATATTCCAAAAGATGGAATAAAAATTGAAATTTTTTATTTTAATTAATATTTAAAATTAATATGGAAGTTGACATCAACAAGATTATGATTACTATCCGTATTACTAATGCAATTAAAAAGTATAAACCAGAAGTTGATTTATCTGGTTTTGAAATTATAGATGATGGAACACTACCTTTAAATAGGATGGATAATATGATGAGTTTAAATTTTGATGAACTGCTACTCAGTGAGCCTGTTCAACTAAAAGAATCATATGGTTATTACAAAATCCTAAATGGAAGACACCGAATTGCTCGAGCAATTATTGAAGGGAGAAATAAGATACCTGCAAAAATAATGTAAAAAATTGATATTCTTTTAATTTATTTCATAATAACATAAATTAATGGACTATATTAACTATTTAGCTAAAGATTCCCATATGGAACCCGAAGTAGGTAAAGTAATCTGCTTATCTAAAGTTAACAAATTATTTTTCGGTAATTCAGATCCTTTCTGTCTTTCTGGAATGTTTGAACTTATGAACTCAAATATGGTTATCAAAAAAGATAATAAATTTTATATCTTAATAAACATGCTTCCATATTATTTTGAAACTGTTCGTGACAGACTTGCTGTTAATAAACATTTTCCTTATAACTATTTCACTTTAGTAAATTCAGAAGATGTTCCAGAACATTATCAATGTATGATTAAAGCATTAAATGAATACTTAGCTTACCTGGAAAATAAAGATGACATGTTTAGCAAAACAATCAAAAGTATTATTGTAAAAAATAATTTTGTAACAGGTGAAATTGTTGACTGTATTCCTTACAATTATATTGTGCAATTTGATAAAGTAGGTAAACCACTTATTATAAATTTTACTTATGATTCTATAACTGATTGGGTTTTACAACTTAACAAAGAGAATACGGAAACTAGACTAGAAACTTTATATCTAACACATAAAAATCAACTATTAATGGAAGATCCTAAAACATTTCTAATCAATAATCTTGAAAGAGTAACAGGTGATATTAACTTTGCAACAATGGCAGTAACATCATATCTTCAAAAAGATGAATTTACAACTCCAGTTGAAGGTCTAATGGATCTAATTCTTTGGAAAGACGATGAGTCAAAACTTGCGTACTTACATTTTTTCATGAAGAAATATGTAAATATTGTAAAAGAATCAACACTAGGACTAATGACAAACTTTGAAGGATTTAACAAATTCTTACTCAATCTTGAAGTTAAATATCTACAACAATGGGAAGTGAAAGAACAATACAATGAGTTATATTATCAAATAACTCATGAATTGATTAGAAGTTATGAACTTTTATATCAAAATAAATAATTCTTTTAACTAATTTAATTTAATATGTTTTAATTTAATTGAATATGTAAGTAAGGTGTTACATAAGAATAGAATGTAGGGATGAATACAGAGTCTAATTTATAAACTTGAGGGTCATACCACCAGTAATATAAAGGAGGTGCAACAACAGGTTTGTAAGTTTGGGCTCTAGCATAGAATTCTTCAGATGAATCTAAATCAGAATCAGAAGAGTCATCTAATCTTTTTGCAGGTTGTTTAGTTTTCTTAGAACCTTTTTTGGATCCTTTTTTAGAACCTTTTCTTTTACCACCAGCTTGAGTAAATTTAGATTTGAAAGAAGATAATTTGCTTTTGAAAGAACTGATAGTTTGTGAGTCTTCAGGAATAGAATAAGGTTCAATATTAAATTTAACTTCATCATCTTCTTTTAATTCCTTTACAACAAAGTGATACATTTTACCTTCACCAGAACCACCTTTTTGGATGGAAAAGTAGAATTTAGGAACGTTATTATTGAAATGTTGTGATAATGATTTGTAAAAAGTTCTTGCAGCAACCATAGAATTATCAGCTTTAATTTTGCCTTTAAATTCACCTTCGATGTGAGGGTTTACAAGTCTGTAAGTGTTGGACATTATATAAGAATTTAGAATTTTTTTTTTAAATTAATAAATTTATATTTAATAAAAACATTTTAAAGACTTTAAAGTAATTAAATTAATGGTCTATATTTTAGAATTAGAAACTTCACAATCTAATGCTATCAAGATTTTAATTGATACTATAAGTTCAATAGTGACAGATGTTAAATTTACATTTTATCCTTATTATATGGATAAAAATAATTCAGAAGATGATGAAGATACAGAATTAATGTCAGAAAATAAGCAAAAACAAATTGGTGGGCTTGTAATGAAAGAATTAAATAAATCAGGAACTATTTTAGCATATAGTAAATTAGATGCTGATAGATTTGATAAATATAAATATAACTACAATAAAAAGAAAATCACAATTGGTGTTAACTTAGATAATCTTTTAATTATATTAAAATGTATGTCTAATACAGATAAAATGACATGGGCATTAGATGATGAAGACATCAATAAGCTAATCATTATCTTAGAAAATACAGATAAAAAAGAAAAGAAAATTTTCAGATTGAATTTATCTGATCTTGATGAAGAAAAAATGGAAATTGATAATATTAAATTTCCTTATGCTGCGAAATTCCCTGCATCAGATTTCCATAAGTATTGCAAAGATTTAAGTTTGATTACGGAGTTAATTGAAATTAAATGCACTAATAATAAAGTATCTTTTGGAATTAAAGGAGCTGATATTTGTGATGCAGATTTTGAAATATCTGAAACAAATGGTGGATTAAATATTGATGTAAGTACAGATAATAAAAATGAAATAGTTCAAGGTGTATTCTCATTGAAATGGTTAAATGTTTTTACGAAATGCACAAATTTATCACCACAAGTATTTTTATATTTGAAGAATGATTACCCTTTAATTATAAAATATGATGTTGCAGCATTAGGTGAAGTTAAATTTGTATTATCTCAAAAAGATAATAAAAGTTAAAAAAATATATAATTTTTTTTTATAAGATATATGTATATAATGGGTGCAACAGATGCAACATGCTTAAAAGCAAATTTAAATACAACTGCTAATGTTATTGAACAACCTACCCCAGATGGTGGAAGTAAAATGATGATAAGTTTTCCTACAGCTCCCGGCTGTGTAAATGGAAAATTCATAACTATTGAAAGAAGTGCTGACTTTAAAAAATTATTTTATTCTTTGGATTTTAAAACCCCAGACGGTAAAGATAATCACTACGAATTCAAATATGTCCCCCCTGCTGCCACACAGCAACAAGGATTTGCCAATACATTTGAAGAAGTTCCTACAACCAAATCAGAAAGTAATGAAATGTGTCCTAAATATAACATGATGATCAGTTTATTAATAATTTTAGCTATCGTTTATTACGTAATTAATAAAAAATAAATTATTTATTAATTAGCCTAAATAAAATAATTTAATTATTAAAGTTAAATTATATTATTTAGTTAGTTTGATTTTCTGGGATATGTGCAATATAAATAATTTCCATACCCCATTTTTTCAAAATATTTTCGTTAAGTAACGATAAACTGTTTTCTTTACTATTTTTATTCCAAATTTTAACTACACTATTACTGTTTTTCTTTAGACAAATGGATAAACCTGTAATGTCTTTACTTTTTGAAGATAAGTTTTCTGTAACTAAATAAGTAGACAAATCATCCCATAATTCTTGGGCTTGATTTTCATGAATTTTAAAAGACCAGCATCCACCTTTTTTATTTTCAGGATCTTCCCAAATAGGACCAATATTTTTTTGCATCAAAAAATAATGTTTTTGATTAATTCCACCTAACTTGTCCCAATTATTATATAATTGCCAAAAATCTTCAGCAGTTGACATTGTGTATAAATTTTTAAATCCAGATAGCTTCCAATTATCTTTATCTTGATGAATCCATAAACACCATTCTCTTGGTAAATTACTTTTGACTGTTAATTGGTCATTTTGTTTTGTTTGTTCCATTGATATTATTAAACGGTTTTTCTTTATAATAATTATTTTATATAAAAAGATATTCTATATAAAAATAATGGAATATTTTATTTTACTTCGTGATCTAATTGTAAATAATTTTTGTGTTTCTTTGAAATCTGTAGAATACAAAGACAAAAAAATGGTTAATTCTACATTTTTTTTATTTGTAAGATTAATTCCTTTTTATTTTGTTAAAATGTTTTTCAATTTAATGAATTTCAAATATATTTATTTGGTTGATGATATTTATTTTTCAAATTATTCATCTAATAAGATTTATCCAGTTATAAATTCAGCTGAATTAATTAAAGGAGATAAGAAAGAAGTAATAACTAATCAAATTAAAAAGTATTCATATACTGTTCCTTTCTGGTATATTTTTAATAATGAAAATTTAAAAGATTATGAAAAAATTCAATTTAAATATTTTTACAAAGGGAAAATAGAAACCAGAATATTTGAAAAAGATTTAATTGTTAATAAATATTTTTATGAAATTTTCTAACTTATTGTATAATGTATAAATATTTAATTTTAATAAGTTTGATTGCAGTTGTTTATTACTGTTTTATACATCAAAAAGATGTTGAAGGTATGGCATCTATTAAAAGAAAAAAACCTACTAAGAAAACATCAAAAAAAACATCTATTAAAAAAACATCTTCTAAAAAAGCACCCGCTAAAAAAGTAACTCCTAAAGTAGCTCCTAAAGCCAAAGAAGAAGTTAAAGCATTTAGCGAAGCTGAAGTTAGAACAGAGGCTGAAGTTCATGGTGAAGGTGTTCATTCAGAATCTGAAACAGTATATACTAAAGAAGATGCACAAACTGATAAAATTTTAGGAACTGAAATTCCTCAAATTACAAATACCAAAAATGAAATTAGTAAAGCTATTTCCGTAGCTGACATAAATACTGTAGTAACTAAATCTGGTTTAGATGTTTCTACATTTAATTTTAAAACAATAGCAGATATAGATACAGCTAAATTTTCTGCTACTAAATTATTAGATTTACTTACTTTATTTAAAAATATGAAAATTGATGATAAAACTGGCAATGAAACAATCAAGGATTTATTAGGGTTATCAATGTCTGATGAAACATTCAAAGATATTTTAGTAAGAAATAAAGTTCCTGCTTCATATCAAAAGAGATTTTTAGTTAAATTTACTGAAATTTTAAAACCTATTAAATTATTAACATTTACTAAAGAGGCTGCATTAGACGATATACCTAATAAAGTTATGTTAAATATTTCTCAAGTTTTCCCCAGAGGCGATTCAGATGATTTATGTGCAGCTTCTGCTAAATTATTAGGTAATATGAGAAACAGAAGAATAATTTCTTTTGATGAATACAATACTTATCAAGGAAAAATTAATGAAAAATGCTTGAAAAGAAGTGAATCAAATACTGTAGTAGTAGCAACACCAAATTCTGAGGTTAAAGCTACAGAAGTTAAAAGTATTAAAGAAGTCCCTTTAGATAAAGCAGTTGGTTTACCAACATTAAAACAAGATGCTGCAACTTATCAAGATTATATAAATAATAAAAATAAAGCTGCCGAAAATTTAAATATTGATGTAGTTTCATCCACTAATTCCACATTTAATTCAATGACTGGATTATTTGGATTTTAAATATTGTCTTAAAGAAAAATGTGATTATTTTTATAATGGAAATTATAAAAATATCTTTATCTTTATTCTTATTTTTTTATTTAACTTGGATGCAACTGTTTTATTTAATGTTATTTAGTAGTGTATATTATTATAATAAAAGAAATACAATGTATCTTATTGAAAATCAATCATTAACAAATAATTTACTATATGGTATAATCACATTTGGAAATTTTGCAGAAGAACAATTATATAAAATATGGAATTATTCTAAAATTATTAAATATGTTAATACTGTTCCATTATATATTGAAAATATAAATGATAATTATTTATATTATAAAAGAAAAGTAACAGTATTTATTCTAATGAAATCAGCAAAATATGTTTTCAGATTAATGGGTGTAGGAAAAGACCCAGTTAATGAAAAAAAATCAAAAACACTAACTAAAGTTAAAAAGCTAAATTCAAAAGAAGATATTAATATATTTTTAGATAAATTACAAAAATCATCCAATGATTTAGATAAGAAACGTGAATTAGATAATTTAGTAGATAAATTAGTAAAAAATGACTAATTATTTTTATCAATATTAAAAAATTTGATAAAAATATTTAAAAAGATTATATCATTATACTTAATGTCAGATTACAAGGTTTCACAAGAAGATATCGATAAAATGATAGATTTGTATTATAAACAACCAAGAATTTTATACGAGCATCTTTTTGCATCTTATAACCAATTGGTAGAAGAAATTATACCATATTGTTTAATTCAAGAACCAAATTATTTTTATCAAAATGTAATAAAAGATACAATTTATCTTCATGGGTTTAAATGTTCTAACATTAGAATTAAACCTCCAACTTTTGATAATGATAATGAAATTAAGTTTCCAAGTGATGCACGTAAGAATCATTTAAACTATTTTGCAACAGTCGTAGCAGATATTGTTCAAGTTTTAGAAAAAGTAGATATAGCAACTGGTGAAAAAGTTATCAAAGAAATTGGTGATGTTGAAAAAGATTCTTCAATTGCAAATATTCCAGTTATGATTAAATCTAAATATTGTTCAACACAAATCAAGAAAGACTTACATGGAGAATGCAAATATGATCCTGGAGGTTATTTCATTGTAAATGGGCAAGAAAAAGTAGTTATGTCAATTGAAAAAATGGTTGATAACAAAACTTTAGTTTTCACTAAAAAAGAACCATCTTTCTCAACTGGTTTAGTATATATTGCACAAATAAATTCAAGAAAAAATGATTGGTCTGATAATCTTCAAATTATAACTATTAAAAATAGAAAAGATAATGATATTACATTAACAACATCTTCTTTAGTTGATGTTCCCTTATTTGTATTATTCAGAGCATTAGGTGTAGAATCAGATCAAGATATTATTTCTAAAATCACTTATGATTTAGAAGATGTTAAAATGATTAACTTACTCAGAAGTTCTATGGAATATTCTACAGATGATGAAGGTAACCCTATCAGAACAAAAGAAGAAGCTGTCGAATATTTAACATCAAAATTAAGAAAGAATAGAATGATTTCTCAATCAGATGAAAATCTTGCTAAGATTCAAAGAAGAATGATGTTAGAAAAAATTCTCAGACAAGATTTACTTCCTCATTTAGGAGAAGATATTCCTAAGAAAATTGCCTATTTAGGTTACATGGTTAATAAACTATTAAATGTTTGGTTAGAAAGAACAGAACCTGATGACAGAGATTCTCTAACTAACAAACGTGTAGAAACTCCTGGTATTCTAATTGGACAATTATTCAGACAAAACTGGAATAAAATGTTAAAAGAAATCGGTAAATATTTTGCAAAGAAAAACAAAGTAGATGAAACACCAGTTAACGTTCTCAATCAAATTAAACCATCTGTAATTGAACAAGGTATCAAGACTGCATTAGCAACAGGTATTTGGGGCATGAACAAGACTAAAAAAGGTGTAGCTCAATCATTACAGAGATTATCTTGGGTTCAAGCAATATCTTATTTAAGAAGAGTTATGGCTCCTTCCTTAGATTCGTCCACATCAAAAGTTACATCAATCCGTCAATGCCAAAACCTTCAAGCTGAATTCTTATGTCCTTGCGAAACTCCTGAAGGTCAAAAAATCGGTATTGTAAAATCTTTAGCTATGATGTCAACTGTAACTCATCAAAATATGGCTCAAGCTGAAATAGCAAAATCAATATTAAAAACAACCAAGTGCAAACATCCAGCTGATATTGATTCATTAGATATGAAATCATATATTAAGATTTTTGTAAATGGTGACTGGGTAGGTGTATGTAAATTATCAGAAGGACAAGAAATTACTGATATGCTTAAATCCAGTAGAAGAAAAGGCATCATGGATAAACACACAACCGTATGTTTAGATTATAATAGAAAAGAAATCAAGATTTATTCTGATGGTGGTAGATTAATCAGACCTTTACTTGTAGTAAATAACAATAAATTAAATGTATCTAAAGATCTATTTGCTGAAGTAGAAAAAGAAAACTTAAGTAAAGATAATGCAAAAGGTTGGAAACGTTTATTATCAAAACATCAAAATTTAGTTGATTATGAAGATGTAGAAAGTTCTAATTATATCATGTGTGCAGATAGATATTACAGATTAGATGAATCCAATGAAAATAAATCTCGTAAAGTTGAATATACTGATGCAAGCAAAGTAAACCGTTATGGAGATTACCGTTGGATTAGATATACCCATTGCAACTTTCATTCCTGGACTCAATTAGGTATTATTGCAGGAAATATTCCATTTAGTAACCACAATCACGCTGGTCGTAATATTATCCACTTCTCACAAGCTAAACAAGCAATTAGTGTGTATTTGACAAGTTACAAAGACAGAATGGATATCTCACAAATTTTATATTATCCTCAAGTGCCTATTGTAACAACAAAGACTATGGAATACAATCATTGTTTAGATTTACCTTATGGTGAAAATGCAATCGTAGCTGTAATGTCTTATAACGGTTACAATCAAGAAGACAGTATGATTTTAAATCAAAGTGCTATTGATAGAGGTATATTTAGAGCAGATACATTAAAGAAATATCATTCAGAAATTGATAAGAATCCTTCAACCAATCAAGATGATATTTTCACCAAACCTGATAAGAATAAAGTAGCTGATATGAAACAAGGTAACTATTCTAAATTGAATGATAAAGGTGTCTGTCCTGAAGAAACCGAAATTACAAATGAAGACTTTATTATTGGTAAAGTATCTCCTATTCAACCAACTGGTGATAGTAACAAAGTCTACAAAGATTCCTCAGAAATTTTCAAATCAAATGTAGATGGTGTTATTGACAGAGTTCACACTGGAGTATATAATGCAGAAGGTTATGAAATGTATAATGTAAGAGTACGTATGGAACGTATTCCAGTAATCGGAGACAAATTAACAAATCGTCACGGTCAAAAAGGTACTATTGGTATTGCATTACCTCAAAAAGATATGCCTTTCACATCTGAAGGTATTGTACCTGATGTAATTATGAACCCTCACTGCTTTGTCGGTTCTACTTTGGTCAGTTTACCTAATGGTTTATCTAGAAGAATAGATTCATTCAGTAGTCAAGGTTTAGAAAAAGTATGGTCATGGTGTCCAGATAATAAAAAATTAATTGTTTCTAATTCATTAGGTATGGAATCTAAAGGAATGAAAAATACAATTAGATTAACATTAATTGATGGCCGCACACTTGAATGCACACCCGATCATCAATTCAAAGTTTTATCAAATGATAAATATACTTGGAAACAAGCAAAAGATTTAACTTTTGATGATTTTATTATTACTGGTGTAATTGGAACAGAAGATACTAAAGATGATAAAGAAAAAGACTGGTCTTTAGAATTCGGTAAATATAAATTTGATATGAAAAATAATTTAAATAGAGAAAGAGCATTGGCATTTAGTAGAGTATTAGGATACATTCATACTGATGGTTGCTTATCTAAAGTTAATAGGTCTAATGGAGACACTGAATATAAATGTTTAGTGTATATTGGTTCTAAATGTGATGTAAATACAATTTTAGATGATATAGAATTAATTACAGGAAAAAGACCAAAAGTTCAAGAGTCAACTGAAAATAGTAAAGCAAAAACTTTTAATATCAACTTAAGTGATACATTTGCAAAATCATTAACACAATTAAAAGGAATGTCTGTTGGAAGGAGAACTATTCAAGAAACTACTTATCCTGAATTTTTATTCCAAGAAAATTGTCCCAAATCCATTATAAGGGAATTTTTAGCAGGTTCATTCGGAGGTGACGGTTGGGCTCCATTTTATAATGGTGGTAAAAAGAATACATTAACTAATGTTATGTTTTCTCAGGCTGCGTGTGTTGAATTTGAAAATGAATTAACAGAAAAAATGAATCAATTTATAAGATTAATGAAATCATTAAATGTTGATGCTGAAATTAGTAGAACTAGAAATTGTGAACAAAATACAGAAGAATATAAAGAAAGACCAAGAATCAGTATTGAAGTTAAAGTAAAATCAAATGAACAATTTAGAAAAAACATTGGTTTCAGACATTGTATTCAAAAAACATTAAGACTTGAATTAGCATGTCTATACGAAAATTATTGTGAACAAGTTAAGAAACAACATAATGCAATGATTAATAAAGTGAATGAACATATTAACAATAATTTGACGGTAAATCAATCTATTGAAAAAGCTAGAGAAGAAATATATAAAAATCAAAAATCATTAAATGAATATTATTCACTTCTCACAACTACTTTAGTAAATAATAGAAGGAAAAATAATCGTTCTTCTGAAATTAATGTTTTTGATTATAAATACATGTTATCAGCAGAACAATTTGTTGATATATATGGAGCTAAAAGTTGGTTTGACAAAAATACATATATTGTAGGACGTGAAGATTTATATGTACCACACTTTTACATTCAACTTATGAAAAAAGAATCTGGTGATATCAAAGAAGTATTTGATATTGGTGTAAACAAACATCATCTATTTTTAGCTGAAGGTATAGCTGTTCACAACTGCTTACCATCTCGTATGACCATCGGTCAACTAGTAGAATGCGTTGCAGCAAAGATTGGTGCAATTGAAGGAACATTTATTGATGGAACACCTTATTGTGATTATGATGTTCGTAAATTACCGGAAGCATTAGAAAAACTAGGCTATAATAGATACGGTAACGAAATATTATACTGTGGTATGACAGGTAAGAAGATTGAAGCAGAAATATTTATGGGTCCTACTTACCAAGTAAGATTGAAACATATGACTGCAGACAAATATCACTCAAGAAGCCGTGGTCCCAGACAAGCTTTAACAAGACAACCGTTGGAAGGTCGTTCCCGCGACGGTGGTCTCAAAATAGGTAAACCATTTTGCCTAATAGTCTTTACGCAAGTAATAGGCTAGTCCGCGTTGTGGCGGGCAACATTCCCTAATTGCGGGAAACTCCAGAAAAAGCGTGTAACAAAGCAATTATCTCTCTCAAACAGACATAAAGACATGAGTATTTAAATATTAATAGGAATGGAAAAAGATATAAAAAACTTTGAAGACTATACAATAAATAAACTTGGAATGGTATGGAGTAAAAGAAACAGTAAATATTTATCTAAAAGAATATGTAATGGTTATGAAACTATAAACATATGTGGAAAAGTATTTACAGTTCATCGATTAGTAGCTGAAACATTTATTCCAAATCCCGATAATAAACCTTATGTGAATCATATTGATTCTAAAAAACTTAATAATAAGGTTGAAAATTTGGAATGGGTAACACAGAAAGAAAATTGTGCTGCCCATAATAAAGAAATTAGTCACAAAAGAAAAGTTGTTCAAGTAGCCAGAGACGGTACTAAAATAAATACATATAATTCATTAAAAGAAGCAGGTGAAGCTATTGGTTTCAGTCCCTCAGCAATATCCAAAGCAGTATTAGGAATAAATGAATCTGCAGGTGGATATTTATGGAGGTATGAAAATAACGAACATTACAAACAAAATATAGACCTTAAAAAAGCCAAACAGGTTTATTACTATGAAAAATATAGTATATTCCCTGATGGTAAAGTCTTCAATAATGTTCGTAAAAAATTTGTAAAACCAATTAAGAATGATGCTGGATATTGTTACGTGACAATAAGTAATAATAAAAGCAAAAAGAATTATTATGTACACCGTCTTGTTGCTGAACACTTTATACCAAATACAGACAAAACTAAAACTCAAGTCAATCACAAAAATAAACAGAGAGATGATAATAGAATAGAAAATCTGGAATGGGTAACCAATTCAGAAAATATGTTACATGCGAATTCTAAAGTACTAAACTTATAGTGAAAACTACAAGTGGCCAATGTTAACTGCATTGGGTAGGACACATGTCCGAAGTAATAAGCTTTAGAATATGGACAATCCGCAGCGAAGCTCCTAAAGACGTTTAATGAAATATTAACGGTTAGTCTATGGAGAACGTTCAACGACTATATAGGAATGGGCATGAGGAGCCTAACCAGCTCCAAAGAATGCTTAAAAGAGAGTCTAAGCCCTGTAGAGATACAGATTAGTTTGAGTGATGAATATCCCACAACCAAATCATAAGATTTGTAGGTGTTCATTACGATTACTAGTATCCGATGATGTTCGATGGAAATATCGAATTTAGGATGGTATACCTAGAAATGGAAAAAGATGCAATGATTGCACATGGTATTGGTCAATTTTTAAAAGAAAGAATGATGGAAACATCAGATATAAATAAAGCCTACATTTGTGATGAATGTGGTTTATTAGCAGCTAAAGTAATTGATAAAGATTATTATTGGTGCAAATCATGTAAAAACTCAACTAGAATTAGTGCGGTAGTAATGCCTTATGCAGCCAAACTATTATTCCAAGAATTAATGAGTGTAAACATTTTACCAAGAATTAGAACTGAAAAGAGTATTTATGCAGATGAAGCATAAAATAAATTATAAATGAATTATTTTATTTAGTTAAACATTAAAATTAACTAAATAATCATAAATTTCCTGATTCACAACACCTGTCATTAAAAGGAAATCGAGATGGATATCATAACCCATATATTTTTCTTTTAGAACTTTAGGATTTGCTCCAAGGTTAACCATATATTTAATCATTTTAAATTTGGTTTCATAAAAGTTATCTCGTGAATTACCAAGACCCATATTTTCATAAACCACTTTTGCAAGCGGAAAATCATAAGTAGGGGAATATTTCTCATTTTTCATTCGAGAATTTAAAAGTTCTTTGACATTAAATGTTTTGGCATAGTTGTCAACAAGCCAAGTTAAAGAAGATGTCGATACACCGATATGAACTACATCAAAAATACGGTGCATAAAGTCTTCTTGTTGATTCACTGTTAGAGGACAGGTGAATTCTATAGTAGATACATTAGAGTTAATTTCTTCAGTAACTGTCATTATATATTAATATAATAACTAATATGGTAAATTATTCAATTTTTTTTATTCTATAAATAAAAAAATTGAACAATTATCGGTGTAATTTAATTAAAAATCATTATGAATACAATGGAATTAGACCCGTGTATTATTTATCATACTCATTCGCGAATCAGAAATACTTTTTCTGGTTGCGGGAAAAAGGTAGAAGATACATTAGCTGATTTACTAGATAATAAAATTAAATTATCAGAACTTCCTATTATTACAGTAGATTTTGATGGTAAGAATTACTATTCTTTAAACAATCGCAGACTTTATGTGATTAAAAAATGTAAAGAACATGGCTTGATTGATAAAATTAATGTTCGTGTGAAACTAGTAAAAAATGATAAATTTATAGTTTAAATACAAAAATTAGTAAAAATTAATTTAATTATTTGATTTTTTTATATATCCTAATATAATGCCTACATTTACAAAACAAATCCCTTCATTTGTTAATGCTGAAGCTGCATATAATGCACCTACTGAATCTTTAACAGATGATAATTGGATATATAGATATTATAATAGTGATGATTCACTATGGTATTATAATGTGTTATATAAAGTAGTGGGTGTTTATTATTTAACACCAATTAAAAGAGCTGGTATGAGTAGTCCTACAATTCTTACAACAGCAAACGAATATACTACTTATGAGGAATTAGATACATATCTGACAGATATTGGTGATGGACCTTTAAATGTTTATTATTGGTGGAAACCAGATGTTTCATATGATACTATTTCCTATACAATTAATGATAATGTAGCAAATTTAAATGATACAATTTACCCTAAATTTGAAAATGCAGATACAACAAATTTTGATTATCCTTGCATTAACAATCCTAGCAGAGTAGTACCAATACTCAGTGGTATAACTGCTATCGGTGGCAATGAAGGAATCACAGTAAATTTGTCTAAAGATTTGTTTGATTCAAGTGTTAATACAATAGATATTGTTAATATTGCCGTTTATGATCTTTCTAGTGCAAGTTATCCAGATTTATATTTAGGTACATATCAAGAAACAGTAAACACTAACTCATCTTCTATAACTTTTACTGAAGTGACGAATGGTCTACCTTTCAATTTAGTGAATGGTATCATTGGTTATGTTGAGGTTAAATTATATTATACAGATTTTTCAGGTAATCTAAGTCAGGAAACGGCAACCCATACAGCTAATTTTTTAACAACGCCTACTAGAAGTATAACTAATTTGCAAATTGATGATTTAGGTATTATATCTTGGGAATTAGGACCACTAGGTTATAATCAACATCAACCAACACAATATAAACTGGATTTATATGACCAAGCTGATAATTATATTGATGCACAAAATCAGCAAACTCATCCATCAACTGAATTTTATACTAATAATTTAAATTGGCTTATTTTTGACAGTAGTGCCGTAATAATGCCCGGAACAGTAATACATGGTTACATAACACCTGGTTATGATGATGGAATGACTGTATCCTATGGTGAACCTCTTAATATGGGAACCTTGACAATTCCAGGTGATATTGCAACAACTTCATTTCCAAATGGCGTAAAATCTATTGATAATGTAATTTGGAACGACAATGTATTAACTATTGATTTTTCCGGAGGATATCCATATAGTAGTCAAATTAGATATTTTGTGAAAATAGAGGATTTATCAACAAATACAGTTTATTATTCACCTGCACAACCTAATATTCCAGGTCAATCTGGATTTTATTTTGACAGTTTTTACAGTTCTCCTATTAGTTTTAATACAAATAATGATGCTTCTGGTTATGGTTCTTCAGATATTTTAGTATACAGTCTTTCGGGTACTCCTCACCAAATATCTATGGGTACAGTTTATGTAAATTTTATTAATTATAATTTTCCTTATGAAAGTGTAGACACACTAGCTTATCCAAATGAAGTATTTAGAACTGGTTATTCTAACCCTGATTATATTACCGATTTGTCTGCATCAATAAATGGTGCAAATATAGAACTTACATGGACCCCACCAAATCCAAATGGCGGGACTATATCTTCTCAGTCAGTTTTGATTTCTTCAGATAGTGGTTTTGCAACCGTAGATGCAAGTTATAACATTGACCCCTCAAATTCAACTATATTTTCAACTGTTGCACCTTCACAAGTATATTATTTCCAAGTACTTTCAATTAATGAATATGGTTATTCTGGTCCAAGTAATATTGCAAGTGAAACATATCCAGCTTCAATACCCGACCAAATAACTAATTTAATATCAACTCCTGTTACCGGTGGTGGTGCAATTAGGTTACAATGGGACAAACCATCTTCTAATAATAGCGATATAACAGAATATTATATTGAATGGTCTATTGATAGTAATTTTACAGATATTAGTAATGATACTATTGGTCCTGTTGAAATTTACAATTTCGCTGGCAAAAATGGTGAAACTTATTATTTTAGAGTTAGTGCAATTAATGGAATAGGTCAAGCACTTCCAAGTAATGTAACTTTTGTAACTCAAGCACCTCTTGAAAATGAAATTTTACCAGATCCTCCTAAAATAACTAAGATTGCGGTTGGTAACCAAAAATTAAAAATATTATTTGATTATCCATATAATATAGGAACTGGGGGTCAAATGATAAATTATGATATTGAATCAACTGGCAACATAATACCTAAAATAACTTTTGATGCATTTGATATTACAGAAAATCCTGTTTTATCATACTCAATAACTGGATTAACTAATGATCAAAATTATGAATTTAGAATGAGATCATATAATGCTTTAGGATATAGTACATGGACAACATGGACAAATAGCAGATATCCTACTAGTGTAGGTTTATATAAACCAAAAATAGACCAATGTGTAGGTGGTAATGATAAAATATTAGTTGATTTTAGTATTGATTATATAAAGAATATTCCAGATGATTATTTTATAATTTATGGTCCTCAATCAGCTAAACAAGATTTATCAAATAATTTAAGTTCATTAACTGTTAATGATATGAGTTTAAATAATCTACAATTAATTAATCCAAATTTACTTTTAGAAAATGATAATAATGATACATTTTTTGGCGAAAAATTTACAATAGTAGATTTAAATAATATTACTATTAATTCATCTAGAATAATATTATATGGATTAACAACTGATATTAATTATTTCGTCATTATAGTAACAAAAAATCTTGAAGGGTTATCTCCTTTTTCAAATTTTGTAGACGTTTCAACTATAACTTCTACTTCTCCAAGTAAACCAGTTATTGTAAAAGCAATTCCTGCAAATAGTTCGTTTGATATTGAATGGTTTGATATTTCAGATGGATTATCACCTATCACAGGATATTCTTACATATTATATGATGAAAATTCTACTCAAATAAGTCAAGGAGCGGGAAATATTAGAAAAGATGATGGTCGTTATATTGAAATAAACTATGATTTATCGAATGGTATTACATATGGTGCATCTATTGTATTAGCTAATGTAAATGGTGAAAGTGAAAATTCAGATATTTTTACTGGTATTATTCCTGTAGAAAGTACTGTTCCTGAAGCATCTCATTTTGAATTATCTAAAGCATCTAATGATGTGACAATTAATTGGGTAGACGGTTCTAATGGGTACGCTGAAATTTTAAGATATAATATTTTAACAGGAGACGGTATATATTTTAATGATATATCCGCATCTATAAACTCAAATGTTCCTCTTAGTTATGAAGTATCAAGTAATATAAAATTTACTAGTTTGTATAAATATGATGTATCCAATAATCTTACATATACTTTTAATGATTTATCAAATGGTAATTATTTATTTGTTTTATTAACAGCTAATGGTAACGGTCAAGCAATATCTTTAATTGATACAATTCAAGTTGGCTCATTACCGCCAGGAAAAATTTCCGATTTAACTTTAATACCAGTTACACCCGGAGGAATGTATATGGATTTAGAATGGACAGCACCTGGAGACAACGGTGACCCAATTAGTGATTATTTAGTTGAATGGGCGACCGATGAAAATTTTACAACAGATTTAAGTAGTGAACATATAGGTAATAATATTAATTATTCATTTAATACTGGAACTAGTGGACAAACTTATTATTTTAGAGTAAGTGCAATTAATGGTAGCGGTCCCGGTCCTGTCAGTGATACTGTATACGCTGATTTTCCTTATGAACCTCCAGATAAACCAGAGATTACGGATATTTCTTATGGTAATGAACAAATCTTTTTAGAATGGAATAAACCTGGAACAAAAGGTGCAGAATTAGAATATTATCAAATACGTGTAACACCTGATAATAATATTCAAATAGATATATCTGCAAATGGAAATGACTTATCGGCTATACTCACCGATCCTCAAATAGTTAATGGAACTGAATATAATGTAACCATAAGAGCATACACTTTAGGTGGATATGGTTCATTTTCTGATCCAAGTGTAATAACACCATCAACTGTTCCTGAAGCTCCATTATTAAATCACAATGGCCCAGGAAATTCAAGTGTTACTTTAGCTTGGGATCCACCTATTGATACAGGAGGATTACCTATTTTACATTATATTATAGATGTTTCAACAAATGAAGCAAATTACGATATTTCATCAGAAATTGTAACTTATCAAATTAATGATTTATCAAATGGAACGCCATATACCTTTAAAGTTAAAGCATATAATGAAAATGGTTATGGTGATTATTCGAATGAATCAACTTCAATACCAGGAACAGTTCCAGATGCACCAATTTTACTTGACATATCACATGGTAATCAATCATTATTAATTAACTGGGCACCACCAGCTTACAATGGGGGTGTAGAAGTTGAATATTATAGAATTGAAATTGTAGGTTCAGGCTTTCCCGATTTATCTGCTGGAAATAATGACACCTCGAAGTTAATTGACATGTATCCTTTAGATAACGGTACTGAATATGAGGTGAGAATGATAGCACATAATAGTTTTGGTGATAGTGATTATTCTATTTCTTTAACCGCTACTCCTTCAACTATTCCTGACCCACCTAATAATATAACTATTCTAACTGCTTCTCCAGCATTAAATCCTAATGATGGTAATGGTAAATGTGAAATATCATGGAATAATCCAAATGATGGTGGTGCACCTATATTATATTGGTTAATTAATGTTCCAGGTATAGGAGATATCAGTTCAAATACAAATACTAATTTTTTAATTACTGGTTTAACAAATGGTACCCCATATAATTTTACAATTAGAAGTGTAAATATTAATGGTATTAGTGTATCCTCTGCGCCATCAAATCCAGCATTTGTTCCTGGAACTACACCATCTGTTCCTATAAATTTACAAGGTATACCAGGTAATGGTTCAGTATCACTTTTCTGGCTACCACCTAGTAGTAATGGAGGTTTTCTTGTAGATGATTATCAAATTAATTATAATAATGGTGGTGGTATACAAATAATACCATCTACTAGTGGACAACTTTCTTATAATTTAACACCTCTTCAAAATGGATCAACTTATGAAATTAATGTAGTTGCTCATAATGCAAATGGTTTTGGTGGTGGTTCTTCACCAATTTTTGTAACTCCTTCAACTACTCCACAAGCTCCTACTATAGTTAATGCAAGTGGAGGATTACGTCAAGCTACTTTACAATGGAACCCTCCTAATGATAATGGTAGGGCTGATATTTCTGGTTATACTGTTTGGTTAACTGATAATACAAATACTCTTATTGCAGATACATCTTCATATGTTCCAGTATCAAATTATCCAATGTCTAAAACTTATTACAATTTAACACCATCACAATCTAATACACGTATTTTTCATATAGAGGCAATAAATAAAAATGGACCTGGTCCAGATGCTATTTCAAGTTTAAATTCAGATATCAAACCATTTCCTGTAGCCGATGTTCTATTAACTCCTAAATATGAAAGTGCTTTATTAACATGGTCTGACCCATCAAACAATTTACAACTAGGAGATTATTATTCTTTATCATTTAACACAACTCCTCCAAATTTTGTAGGCGCTCAAGTACAATATGACAGTGATTTATCGTATAATGTAACTAATTTACAACCTGTACCTGGTCAAGAAGCAATAATCACTGTTTTCAGTAATGGAGTATTTTCTGACCCAATAAACTCAAATACTGTTACTCCTTATACAATTCCAAATGATATAGTAGTAAATTCAACAGTTAGAGGTGCGTTGTCAGGTCAAATAGTATCTACTTTTCAAGAACCATCTGATGGAGGAGACCCAATTAATAAAATTAAATATCAATTAGTTGATTTGAGTCAAAATATAGCTCTTGACGCTCAAATTATTGATGTATCTGATAATATGGTAGATATTTCAAACTTTGGACTTCCTGTAACCTTTTATGTCATTACAATAAGTGATTTATCAAATGGAACACCTTATAATGTAAGATTTAAAGCATTGAATGCTGCTTATCTAGAAGGCGGTGAACCAAATTATTCTATGTTTACTCCATCAACAACTGCTATTCCAGGAACAGTACCTGATCCTCCTACACTCACTGATTTATCTAGTTATGATTCATCTGGTTATATAGCTTGGAACCCACCTGTATGGAATGGAGGTTATGATGTATCTTATTATTATGTAACTATAACTACTGGTGCAACAACAATTCACGAAGGCCCTCAAGTTGTAAATTATAGAGAACTTCAAGGACCTGATATTTCAAATGGTTACACTTATAATATTTCTATACAATCTGCAAGTGAAGTTGGATTAAGTGCTCCATTAAGTGTTGAATTAACCCCATCTAGAGTCCCAGATGTTCCTACAATTACAGATGTTTCAGGTGAATTTGAAAAAGTTCGTTTATCATGGACACCACCTTATGATGGCGGTGCAGCTATATTATATTATACAATAAATTGTGACGATGCACTAATAGCTGACGTTTCTGCCAATGGTTCTGACACAAGTGCGTATATATATGATTTATCAAATGGAAATTCATATGCATTTAGAATAAAAGCAACCAATATTAAAGGTGATAGTGAATATTCATCATTTTCCGCATCTGTAGCACCAAGTGGAAATGCAACAGCTCCAGCTGCTATTAATAATTTACATTTTTTACCTATATCACCAGGAGGATTATATTTTAATTTAGGATGGACAGCACCTGATGCTAATGGAGACCCTATAACCGATTATCTAGTAGAATGGGCGGAAGATTCGAACTTTACTCAAGGTGCAGGAAGTATAAATATAGGTAATAATTATAATTTAGTTTATAAATTTGATACAGGTACAACAGGAATCACTTATTATTTTAGAGTTAGTGCAATTAATGGTGTAGGAACAGGTCCATCTAGTAATGTTATCAATGATGTATTCCCTACTAATAAACCAGATGCACCAACTATTTCAGATATTTCAGCAGGTAACAAATGTGCAATTTTATCATGGACAGTTCCAAATAGTAATGGTTCAGATATTTTATATTATATTATAGACACATCAAATAATGATATAGCAGATATTTCAGCAAATAATTTAGCTACTAGTAAAGTAATATTGAATTTGGAAAATGGTACAACCTATGATTTTAGAGTGAAAGCAGTAAATGCAAATGGTTCTGGAGAATTTTCTAGTTTTTCTGACCAGATTACCCCAGTAGAAGGAAGCGGTAAACCACCAAAAGCAGAAATTTATCTTGACAATTATCGTGTATTGAATGGACATCCTAATTATGACTTAAATATAATTAATCCATTTAATACAGGGTCTGACATTAGTAGTTTTTCATGGTATGTCAATGATGATTATATTCATACTACCAATGTATCTTCATATGGAGAAATAAAACCCAATTCATATGGAGCAAATTTTTGGTATGATAATAGTTTCCAAGCATTTAAATTTGGTGAAACTTATTCAGTTAAAGCCTTATTTAGTAATGTAGATGGCAGTGGTGAAATGTCAGATACTTTAATATTTACAACTCCATCAATAGAACCAGGAGTACCTACTATTCATTCATTAATTCCTGGTAATTCGGAAGCAACTTTAACTTGGACAGCTCCTAATGACAATGGTTCATCTATCATATATTATACAATTGAATGTTCTGATAATAATATTGCAGATATTTCAGCAAATGGTTCATTAACAAGTTATTTAATTACAGATTTATCTAATGGTAATCCATATTCATTTAGAATTAAAGCAATTAATGCAATTGGTGAAGGTTTATACTCTCAATTTTCAGAAACTATTTACGTAGGTGTACCCCAAGCCCCAATAATCACAGATATTTCTTATGGTAATTCAAGTGCTATTTTATCATGGACAGCTCCTAACGACAATGGCTCAGCTATTTTATATTATACTATTGACACATCAGATAATGACATAGCAGATATTTCAGCAAATGCTTCAGCAACATCAACAGTAATTTCTGATTTATCTAATGGAACAGAATATCAATTTAGAATTAAAGCTGTAAATTCAATTGGTGAAGGTGCATTTTCAGATTTTTCTTCTCCTATAGCTCCATCTACTATTCCAGATATTCCATCTATAGTGTCAGTTATACCAGGATATACTGAACTTACAATTACCTGGTCAGCACCTATATATGATGGTGGAAGTTCTATTTTATATTATGTATTAAATGTAACAGGAGGTCAATTAGCTGATATATCTTTTAATAGTTTACAATTAAATACAACTTTAACTGGTTTAACAAATGGTGTAACATATAATTTTCAGGTTAAAGCAGGTAATGCAAATGGTGAAAGTGATTGGTCAACAATAGAAAGTGGAATTCCTCAAGCTGTAGCAACTGCACCAGACCCACCTACTATTACATCAATTGACTCTGGTGACTCACTACTAACTATTAATTGGTCAACTCCTAATAATAATGGTTCTGAAATTTTATTTTATACTATTAACAATACAGATGGTTATATTACACCAGATATTTCAGCAAATGGTTCTTCTAATAGTATTATAGTACCTAGTTTAAATAATGGGTGGAACTATAATTTTAGAATAAGAGCACAAAATGCAATAGGATTTAGTGATTGGTCAACAATAGAAAGTGGAACACCTTTAGGACCACAAGTTCCTTCACAAATTGGTAAACCATCTTTAGAATCTGGTGATTCAAAATTGAAATTATATTGGGAAAAGCCAAATAATAATGATATTATACCAGTAATTTATTATGAAATTGATTGTTCATATGGTAATTTAGGCCATGATATATCTCAAAATAGTTCATTAACAACACGTATATTTACAGATTTATCAAATCTACATCCATATGCTTTTAGAGTTAGAGGGGTTGGTCAAGATGGTGCTGGTTTATGGTCTGAATTTTCAGAAATAAGATATCCTACAAGTCAAGAAATTTATAAACCATTACTCAAAAGATTTAATTTTAGTCAAGATGTTAATGATAACACTAAACGTTATTTAGAGGGTGGATTTTTTGCAATATACGATTATAATATACCATCTGAATATTATTTAATTTATGGACCTTCAACTGCTAAACAAGACCTATCATCACAATTGCATTTATTAACTGTAAGTGATATGAGTGAAAATTGGTTACAAACTAATATTAATCCTGATTTAAAGTTAAAAAAAGGAACATCAAAAAGTACTGTCCCTTATACATTTTATAATTCACAGTCAACAAGTATGATTACTGATAAATTTATTTCATTTTTCATAACAAAAAAAGATTCAGAGTTAACAAATTCAGACACATATTTTGGTATCATTGCATTAAGCAATTTGGATAGTTTTGTTTTTTCAGATTTTGTAGAAAAATTAATTTCAACTGGAAGTAAACCATCTATGCCTAGAATTGATAAAATTACTACTGGTCATCAAAGTATAACAGTGAAATGGACCGATATATCTAATGGTGGACTAGAGTTAACAAGCGTTAGTTATGAAATAGCAGATGATGATGGTGTTCAAAGTGGTGGAGGAGATGAACTTTTTGCTGAACCAATATTTGCACGTATCCCTGTTATAGCTCAAGCTGTAAATATATCAGCAGAACAAGGTTTTACATATCCAAATGATTATACTATTAAAGTATCTAACCAAAATTTTGTTGATGGGAGCTCTTATAAAATCAGAATTAAAGCAAATAATTCATTATCAGGTTCTCTTTGGACAGATTTTAGTTTTAATAATATTCCTAAAGCTTCTTTACCACCTATTATTTCAGAAATTAATTTAGCTGCAGTTAATAATGATATTACTATAACTTGGTCAGATATATCAGATGGTGGTTCTGAAATTAACAAATATACATTAGTTACAACAAATGGAATTTATTTTAATGATATATCTGGATATTTGAAGGCACAAACAACAATATCTTATGATGCATATTCTAGTTTAGTAGATAGAATATATCTATACAAATTTGATATTTCTGATAATACACAATATACATTTAATGATGTTTCAAATGGTTCTCATTTATATTTTATATCATCTGAAAATTCTAATGGTATATCATTTTCTGATATCAAAACAATAACATTAGGTGGAGCAACAGTTCCAGATAAACCAGATATTCCTTCATTAGTTGGTGGCAATGCTCAAGCAACACTTTCATGGTCTGCTCCTTTCAATGGAGGCTCAGAAATATTATATTATACAATAGATTGTTCAGATAATAGAATAAATGATATTTCAGCAAATGGTTCATCAACAAGTAAAGTAATTGATTTATCTAATGGTAATCCTTATTCATTCAGAATTAAAGCTATCAATGCTATTGGTGAAAGTTATTATTCAGAATTTTCAAATATAGTAACACCATCAACTATACCAAGTGCACCAACAATCTTAACAGTAATACCAGGAGATTCACTAGCTACAATATCTTGGACTGTTCCTTATAATGGCGGTTCTTCCATATTATATTATACAATAGATTGCTCTGATAATAATATACCTGATATATCAGCAAATGGTTCAGCCTCAAGTAAAATAATTACTGATTTATCTAATGGAAAACCTTATCATTTTAGAATTAGAGCAACAAATGTTGTAGGTAATGGTACATATTCAGCATTTTCATCTTCAGTAACACCAGCTACTGTTCCTAACATACCGACTATTACTGGTTTAACTGGAGGAGATGGACAAGCAACTCTTTCTTGGACAGCACCTTTTAATGGTGGTTCTGCAATTTTATACTATACTATTGATTGTTCAGATAACAATATTGCAGATATTTCAGCAAATGGTTCAGCAACAAGTAAAATAATTACTGATTTATCAAATGGAAACTCTTATCATTTTAGAATTAAAGCAGTTAATGCAAAAGGTGATGGTGCATATTCCAGTTTCTCTTCTGCTGTAGTTCCTTCTAATAGTGTTCCTAGTGAACCACAAAATTTCCAAGCAGATTCTTCATTGAATTCAATTAATTTAACTTGGGACCCACCAGCTAGTACAGGAGGTTCAGCAATAACAGGGTATACTTTATATAGAGATGGTTCAAATAAAGTAGATTTGTCTGCAAATGATTCATCATATAGATACACAGGATTGTCAGCATACACAGAATATTCATTTGAAATTTTTGCAAGTAATTCTAATGGCGATGGTGTATCTGCAACACTCCCATCAGAATTTACATCTGCTTATTCAAGCAAAGATACTTTACCTTCAGGTCAAGTTACTTATCCAATATTAATAGATGGAAGTGTTAATATTTTCACCACACAAAATACAGTAGATACAATGACTAGTGGTAAATTTGGCGTAACTAAAGATAGTAGAATATTTAAATCAGAGACAGCAGTTATGTTTATAGATAAAGATATTTCAGGTGATGATGGAGTATTAAGCGGTTTATTAGAATCAATAAATTCATCATTTTATACAATTGCATTAAAAACTTCAGAAACAGGTGTAACTAGTATACAAAAAGGTGTTTTAGGTCAATTAGATGGAGCTCAAGATTTAGCAATATCTGATTTTTCTGGAAATGAAATAACAGCAGTCATATCAGATTTAGGTAACATCAGTTATAGATATGTATTTTTGACTATTAAAGAACCTTCAGCTATAGATTTATCAAATAACAGGATATTAAATAACTTTTATTTCAAATTAGTAGATATTAGTGGCGATGTTTTCATAACTAATGGTTTTAATATGCCATTTGTAATTGATGTATCAAATAATAAAGCATCACCAGATGTATTAGGTATATTGAGATATAATGATGTATCAGATACATATGTTAAAATAACTGATGCAAGCAAATCTATAGGAACATCTTATGAATTTAATTTAACTACAAATTCTCTATATCAAATACAACAATTAGTACCAGACCCTCCCACCAACATATCACTTTCACAAGTAGCAAACTATGTATATGTCAATTTTACACCTCCAGTATTTACAGGCCCAAGTGGTGAAGTAATTTCAGATTATAAAGTATACTGGACACCAAGCAATAATTTTCAACCTAAAAAAGTAGCAGTGGGTGATATATCAAATAACCAAATTATGATACCTGCTCTATTAGTAGGCACTGAATATACTGTTAACGTAGTTGCAATAAATGAAAATGGAGAAAGTGAATATAGTGAAACTAAGAAAATAACACCTACAGGTAATTCTGGTGGAGTAACAGGAGATCCTCATATTACAACAATTTATAATGAGCAATATTTCTTACCTAATATAAATGGAAGATTTTTGATATTTGATAATGATAAAGTAAATTATAATTTATATGTCACTGCTGATTGCTATTTCTTGACTCCAGATGAAATTAATAAAGCTCCTTTCAAATCAAAATATTTGACTAATTACACATTTATGAAAACTATAAATATCAAATTTAAAGGTGAAAATATAGCAATTAATATGAATACACTTGATGTATTATACAAAAATTCTCCGAATGTAATAGTTGAACCAATAATTAATGATAAAATGGTATTAAGTAAATTTTATAGTGAAACAAGACGCAAAGAATTAGGTAATACATTAAAATTCAATGGTAAATCTAGAAAGATACATTTTATACACAAAGACATAAGATATACTATAACTGTTTCTGTTGATTTGAATTGTGCTGACCATCGTAACGATATTAAAATAGAAGGCCCTAATATGGCATCTGGTCGTGGCGCAATTATTTCACCCAGTCAGGCTTTCAAATTAGCTAAATTTTAATTATGATTAAATAAAATAATTTTTTATAAAATTATTTGATTTAAACTATTTTTTTATTCTCTAATCTTTGTTCTTCTTAATGAAACTTTTTCTTTAGTTTCTCTAGATTTCAAGATATGTTCTGTCATTAATGATGCTTTATTGTCATCTTTAACTATTTCATTCAAAGCTTTTTGTATATTTTCTTTTTTCAAAGGTGCTTGAGTTTTAGTAACTTTTTTCTCTAATTTACCATCAGTAATACCAATTTCAGCTTGACCAATATTATCTAAATAAGATAAAATGTATTCTTCTGCTTGTTTCTTTTCATCATTAATTTCTTTAACAGTTTCTCTGATTTTTTTGAGATCATCATCGTATTTTACCCAGCGAACAATAGCTTGTTTAAATTGTTCTGAGACTTTAGGTGCTTGTTTTGGGGATTCAGCCATAATATATATAGTATAGATTTTTTTATTTTAAATTAATTTTTATTAAGTTATAATTGTTCCTTCTAATAAATAATCTATATATCTATCTGGATTTTCCCTATTATGTGTGCTCTTATCACCTCTAAATTTTAATATTCCATTTAAACAATCGTCTACTTCTAAATCTTTTTTAGTAATATTTAAATCACCTGCTGCTACTATTTTATCAATAGGATTTCTTTCATCTAAATCATATCCAGTAATTATTTCATTAGCTCCTCTAATAACTGTAAACAATCTATTTTTACCTGGAAGATTGGGAACAGCTGAATTAATTCTAGTCAATTCATTTTTAACTAATTCTAAAACATGAGATTCTATTACTGGGTTACTAATTGTCCAAGAATAATCCAAAATACAATCAAAAGTTGAATTATTTTTAAATGTAAATAATCTTGTTAGTTGACTAATAGCTTCTTTTTTATCTAAATGTATATTGAAAAATGGCATTTCACAAATATCAATATAAGCAGCTCTACATATTATATTATAACCCCATTCATTTGTTGGCCAGTCTTCTAATCTATTACCATCTACACAATCTCCGTATTTATATCTATTTAATTTCATTAAGGCTGGTTTTAATTTAAAATTAATTATTGGAGTAGCTGGGACTGTTCTGGGTACAATGATAAATGTTCCAAAACCAGTTCTACTTATGTTATCAATATTTGTATTATAAATTGTAGAAACATCAAATCTTAATCTACGTTTAATTGTAGCGTCATCTTCTTGTCCTTGTCTTATTCCTGCAGCTTTCATTGCAGGTCCAGTCATTTGAGTGCTTAAAATCATTAAAACTTGTGGAATAAAATCATAAGAAATTCTATTATTATAAGTTCCAGTATTCAAACGAGTATAAATCATTTGTGATAATTCACCAGAAGTCTCTTGTAAATTAATTATAATTTGTTTTGATTTATCTAAAAAATTATCAATAATATAATTAATGTGTAGACTTATTAAATGAGCTTTTGGGTTAAGTAAATCAATTCTATCCCTTCTTGATGTAAAAGATCTATTATAAAAAATTTGCATATCTGTTTCGTTAAAATCAGTTAAAGCAGTACCGTCTCTCTCAGATAGTTTGTAAGCTAATGTTTTGAAAAATTCAATATCATTTTCATCAACATTCCAAGAAATAGAATTAGTGCTAATATCCCAGATGGGTCTATGATCTGATAAATATGGAACTAATGTTTTATCCTTATATAAAATATCAGAAATAAATGAATTGTTATCTTTGTAACTGTTAAAATGCCATCTTGGACTAGGTCTTGCTCCTCTATAAATTCTTCCCGTATATTGATAGGGACCAGTTGATCTAAAGTATTTTTCTATTCCATCAAAATAATAATCAATAGCCTCATAAATAGCAGGTTCAAATAAATTTAATGAAGCATCAACATAACCTAAAAACCCAAAAATACTGTTAGGACCTCTTGCACCTCTAATAGAAATAGTATCCGGTGAAACAAGTAAACCGTGACCTATTTGATTTTTCAATTCCAAATATTTATTTTTATATTTTAAATATTTTTTATAAAATAATTCGTCACTCATATAATTAAATTTAGAAATAATTCACAAGTCCTAGATATTTATGAAGATC